>Ga0164290_1000437_pt1 | contig 135515 bp, 129 predicted proteins | sample Micstemetagenome_FD_108782 | JGI IMG/M metagenome (GOLD analysis project Ga0164290, IMG submission 108782) | Contaminated culture microbial community from soil near Moab, Utah, USA - Microcoleus steenstrupii SON62 (Illumina Assembly) | ecosystem: Environmental > Terrestrial > Soil > Soil crust... | reverse complement strand
GAAGCCTCACGGCCTCCAGCTTGAACTCACGCGAGATCTTCGTTCGCTGCTTCTTCATCGGACACCTTCCGGGGCATCATAACCCCATTCATAAGTGTCCGGAAAACCGGGGGTAGCTCACTCTGACCCCAAATGGGAACGATACATCGCAGCAAGCGCAGCCGCGTAACGCGAGGGGTCGTCGGACAGCGCCATCACGTTTTTGCCCAGACGTTGCGCGGTGGCTTCGTGTGGGCTGTGGGCTAGCGCGGCGAGCGTAATTTCGCATTTCACTTTTTTCAAAGCAGAGGCCATGTCCGTCGCGGTGCAACTGCGCGCATAAGCGCCGTGGGCGGGCGCGGCCTTGAGCAGATCGGTGGCCTTGTGATGCACCGCCCAGGGGTCCAACTCCGGGCGCGTCTTTAAGGCATTGGCATGGGTCGGTTCAAACCACGGCCAGTAGAGTTCACTATCACGTGCCACGGCCCAGGCCTGCACCAGGTGCCCGCCGTACCAATTGGGAGTCAGGTCGGGTGCGAGTTGGGCGGCGCGATCAGGAGAAATACTCCACGGGTCGATCAGCGTCAGGTTTTTGACGTTTGCGTCTTGCGCCAACTCTGCCGCCAGCGCGCAGCTTGCCCCGATGGCCAGCAGATCAATCTCTTCGACCCCGAGATCGGCGAGCGCGGCACGGATCGCCGTCGCCATACCCGCAACAGAGTAATCCGTCGCCGTGCCACTGTCGCCGTGGCCCGGCAGATCAAACGCGAGCGTCGGTTTGCGGCCATGGAGCATCTGCACCACCAGATCCCACTGGCGCGAGGACTTGCCCGCGTCGTGCAGCAACACCAAGGGCCGTCCCGATCCCATATGGCTGCGGTGGAGGTAAAGTGGGCCCGTCATGGTCCGCCACGCTCGGCTCTCAATCGTGGCCGTCGCAGTAGCGCCGGGCGCGGGCGCGTTGCACGCCTGCTTGAAAATCTCGCGTGCGCGCAGCTCCAACGCGGCGGGTGTGGGGTGGCCTTCGAGCGTGATGCACTTCGGCACATCCTTGGGGATGCGGCCCAGGTGTTCGTTCAGCACGTCCTGCTGGAACGCCATCACGTGGCACGGCGCGGCCATGCCCTTGAGGCCGGCGATGGCATCGTAGGTGAACGCCGCCTTGTAGGCGCGAATCCCGGCGTTGGCGCTGCGGAAATAATCCATCGTGAAGGGCTGCAAAAACTCCGGCCCCGGAATGTCGAAGGTCATGCGCGTGGCAGCGGTTTTGCGGTACCAGGGATAGAACATCATCTGGTCGCGCATGCGCACCCAGGCCCAAACCATGTGCGAGCCGTCTTGAACGGGGTGCAGCGGCACAAAGTAGTGCGCCATCACGTCGGCCTTTTCGGCGTCGGTGGCCACGACGTATCCATTCAACACGCACACCTCGCAGCGGGCGGGGTACGCGCGCGCGAACTCCGCGGCGATCATCGCGCCGGTATGCGTGCCGTACACGCCGCACTTTTGAACTCCGATGGCGTCGAGGAACTCAGCCACGGCGGCGGCATACGGTTCGATGTGCGGGTCGGTGCCGGGCAGGGCGTCGGACAGGCCGAAGCCCGGCGTATCAGGAGCAATGAGCGTGAAGTCCGCCGCCCACTGGCCCATGAGGTGAATGTATTCCGCCGACGACACCGGGCTTTGATGCATCAGCAGCACCGGCGGGCCGTTGCCCGCTTTGCGGTAGTGCACCTGACGCGGCGCGTGGCCGGGCAGCGCGATGGTGGCGAAATGCCGCGTGATGGAGGCGCTCAAAAGAAACCTAATGCCCTTGGCTCGACGGATAGGTCTCGAAGGCCTTGCCGATCTCGTCGGCCGTGCGTTTGAGGAACGGCACGTACTTCTCCACGGCCTGATCGGGCGACATGGCCGAACGGATGAAGCGCATGACGAGCCCTGCCAGCACGCGGCCCTTGGCGAACACCGGCACGGCCAGGTTCAACTCGGCCAATGACGGGTTGTCGAACAGCGCCCAGCCGTTCTTGCGCACTTCGCCGATGATGCGGCTGACCAGCACCTTGTCGCGCGCGATCTTGTCCTCGGGCCGGTCCGAGCGCGTCAGCACGTCGAGCATGGTCGAGCGCTGCTCCTCGCTGCAAAACGCCAGGTGAACGCGCCCCGACGAACTGCCCAGCACCGGCACACGCACGCCCGCTGAATACCGCTCCAGCGCCAGCGGGCTGTCTTTGTCGGTGGTTTCGCGCACCAACATCGAGGTGCCGTGCAAGGTGGACACGGCCAGCGGCCACACCACTTCCTTGCCCAGCTTGGTGATCAGCGGCTTGGCGATGTCGTGCACCCAGGCTTCGTCGTCGTAGCCGTCAGACAGCGCGCGCACCTTCAACGTCAGCCGGTAACGGTCGTCGCTGGGGTCGCGCAGGGCGTAGCCGGCGACGCACAGGGTTTCCAGCACGCGATAAGCGGTTGTTCGCGGCAGCTTCACCGCCTTGGCGATGTCCGTCACGGTCGCGCCGTTGTGGCGGTTCAACTCCTGCAGGGTATCGAGCCCGCGCATCAGGGCGCGGATCGGCCGCACCGAGTCGGCATCCTCACCGCCGTCCAGATCGTCCAGATCATCTGCCATCGATTGTCTCCACAGCCCGGGTCATGGGCGTCGTAGCGTTGGGTCTCGCCCCCAGGATCAGGGCTGATATCGTACCGCTGGTTGGACAGCAGGGGTCAGTCTAGTCTATCGTCCAACAGGTGGACAATGCTTTTTGGCCCTTTACAGGGCCGCCTGCCAACCCCTTAATTTCTAAAGCCTAAATCGGGGATTATCGTGAGCACACCGGCGGCGGCGACACTTCAAGCAGACAGCGGCATCAACCCCGCCGCCGACGACGGCGCGCGCAAACAGTTCCGCAAAACCCTGGGCCAGTTCGCCACCGGCGTGACGGTGATGACCACGCTGGGGGCCGCGGCCGAACCCGTGGGCATGACCGTCAGTTCATTCAATTCCCTGTCGCTGAGCCCGCCCTTGATCCTGTGGAGCATCGCCAACACCACGGCGGCCTTCGAGCGCTTTCAGTTGCAGGACGCCTTCGCCGTCAACGTGCTGGCCGTGGGCCAGGAGGCCTGGGCGCTGCAAATGGCCCAATCGGCCAAGGACAAGTTCAGCGGAATCGACGTGCGACTGGGATTGCGCGGCGTGCCGCTGATCGAGGGCTGCGTGGCCTACATGGAATGCGACGTGTGGGCCCGCTATCCGGGCGGCGACCACGACATCATTGTCGGCCACGTCAACCGTATCCTCAATACGGGTAAAGCGCCGCTGTTGTTTCACGATGGCGCGTTTCGGAGCTTTTGACAGTCGTATTTTCCCGAGAAGTGGCCTTCCACTTGGCGTGGAAAATACGACCTTAAAAGAGTTCGGCCACATAGTGATCAGTTGTGGTGGCCCCCTTGCCGGGCCGCGCGGCCTCTGGCACATCGGAGCCCAACGGCGGAAAACCCTTGGTTTGCCGCGATAAATAAGACGTATAGCAGGGGCGTGAGGGCGCATGTCGTTTCCGGGCAAAGATCCGATCATCATCGCAGGCGCGGGGCCCGTGGGCGGCGTGCTGGCGCTGTATCTGGCGCGCGAGGGCTTCAACATCGTGCTGCTGGAGAAGGAAAAGACCCTGCCCGAAGACCTGCGCGCCTCGACGTTCCATCCGCCGTCGATGGACATGCTCGACAAGTTGCAGTTGATGCCGCGCCTGATCGAACTGGGGCTGGTCGTGGCCAAGTACCAGTACCGCGACCGGCGCACCAACGAGATCGCCGAGTTCGACCTGAGCGCGCTGAAGGATGAAACCCGCCACCCTTATCGCCTGCAATGCGAACAGTGGCGCCTCAATAAAATCTGCTGCGAGGAACTGCGCAAAATTCCCAACGCCCAGGTGCTGTTCGAGCACGGCGTGGTGAAAGTGATCGACCAGGACGCCGACGGGGTGAATCTGCTGCTCAGCACACCCGACGGCGAAAAGACCATGCGCGGCTCGTATGTGGTCGGGGCCGAGGGTGCCAACAGCATGATCCGCCAGACCTCGGGCCTGCAGTACAGCGGCATCACCTACCCCGAGAAATTCCTGGTGGCCTCGACGCCCTATCCGCTGGAAAAATTCCTGCCGCGTCTGGCGGGCGTCAATTACGTCAGCGATCCCGAGGAGTGGTGCGTGGTCTTACGCTGCAACAACATGTGGCGCGTGCTGTTTCCCACCAAGCCCGGCGAGACCAACGACAAGCTGCTCTCGGATGACTACATCCAGGACCGTCTGCACCATCTGGCGCCCAAGACCGGCGACTTCGAGATCGGCCACCGCACGCTCTACAACGTACATCAGCGGGTCGCCGACACCTACAAAACCGGGCGGATTCTCCTGGCGGGCGACGCGGCGCACATCAACAATCCGCTGGGAGGCATGGGCATGAACGGCGGCCTGCACGACGCCTTCAATCTGGCCGAAAAATTCATCGCCGTGCGCGACGGCAAGATGGAGGCCGAGGCGGCCTTCGACCTGTACGACCGCCAGCGGCGCATCACGGCCACCAAGTTCGTCCAGGAACACACGGCGGCCAACAAGAAGATGATGGAAGACAAAGATCCCGACGCGCAGAAGAAGCGTCAGGCGGATTTCATGCGCCAGGCCGCTGATCCGGTGTTGGCCAAGAAGTTTTTGATGAAGACGTCGATGATCAACGTGGTGCGCGAATCCTACGCCATCCAATAACAAGTCACTCAATACAGCGGGGCTGCCATGGTCGATTCACTTGGATACCGGATGAAGTTCGGCGTGATCGCGCCGTCCACCAACACATCGGTGGAACCTGAATATGCGCTGATGCAGCCGCGCGGCGTGACCAATCACTTCGGGCGCATCGTGATTCCCGACGATCCGGTGCGTAACGACAAGGAGTTCGAGCAGTTGCTGGTCAACATCCGCGGCGCGACCGAGGAAGCCTTGGACGCGGTCATGACCTGCTCGCCGGGCTACGTCATCATGGGCATGAGCGCTGAGACGTTCTGGGATGGTGCCGGCGGTGCGGACAAGCTGAAGAAGAAAATGGAAAAGCGGGCTGGGGTAAAAGTCTCGCTGGGCTCGCATGCCTGCGAGGCGGCCCTTGCGACCTACCAGAAGCTGACCAAAAAGAAGATCAAAAAGGTCGCGGTGCTGACGCCTTATATGCCCGTCGGCGACAAGAACGTGCGCCGGTTCTTCACCGACAATGGCTACGAGGTAATTTCGCTGATCGGCCTGAAGTCGCCCAGCCCCATGCTCATCGCCCACGAGCCGCCCGAGAAGCTGCGCAAGGCGATCATCGAACTCAATGCGTCGAACCCCGACGCCATCATCCAGGTGGGCACGAATTTGGCCTGCATCGCGGTCGCCGAGGAAGCCGAGCGCTGGCTGAACAAGCCCGTCATCGCCATCAACGCAGCCACCTACTGGTATTCGCTGCGCGACGCAGGTTTTAAAGACCAGATGCCCGGCTTCGGACGTCTGCTGGCCGAGGCATAAATCATGACCATGAAGTATCCGTTTTCGCCCATCGCCAAACGTGGGCCCTTAAAGTGGCCCGAGAATAAAAAGGTCGCGCTGATCCTCACGCTGAACCTCGAAACGTGGGACATGATCAAGGACACCGACCGTCCGTACTACGCGGGCGGCCCGCCGATCCTGCCCGACGTGCTGCCGGGCAACGTGGCGGATTTCCCCAACTTTACGTGGCGCGAATACGGCCAGCGAATCGGCATCTGGCGGCTGTTCGACGTGTTTGACCGCGCCAAAGTTCCCGCCAGCTGCACGATCAACGCCAAGACCGCGCTGATCCGCGCCGAGATCGCCAAGGCCCCGGCCGAGCGCGGTTGGGAAGTGCTAGCGCACAACTACGAGCAGGGCGAGCTGCTGAGTGACTTCGCGAAAAACCCGGCCAAGGAACGCGAGATCATCGAAACCACGCTGAAGGTGTACAAGGAATTCTACGGCAAGCCCGCCAAGGGCTGGCTGTCGTCGTCCTTGCGCGGCACGCCCAACACGCCGGGCATCCTCAAGCAGCACGGGCTGATCTTTTACTGCGACATCATGAACGACGATCAGCCCTACCTGATCAACACCGACCACGGCCCCATCGTCTCCACGCCCTACACGAATGAGATCAACGACTTCACCATCCTGACGCGCCGCAACCACACCACCGACGAGTTCCGCGATATCCTCATCGAGGAACTGCGCCAGCTGTACCTCGAGGCCGAAACGACCGGCTCGGGGCGCATGATGAACGTCGGCTTGCATCCGCACGTCTCGGGTCGCGCGTTTAGGGTGCGGGCCTTGCGCGAATTCCTCGACTTCGCCAAGACGCTGCCCGGCGTTTGGTTCGCCAAGCGCGAGGAAATCGCGGAATGGTATCTCGCCAATCACAAGGGCCATATTCCCGATCAGGAGAAATAGCCATGAACGTCGTTGTCGATATCAATGTCGCCAAGCCGAAAACCTCCGGCGCGATTTCATTCCTGAAATCCAAGGACAAGAAGATGTTGATCGGCGGCGAGTGGGTCGACGCCGCCTCGGGCAAGCGCATCGACAGCTGCGACCCGGCGACGGGCCAGGTGATCGGCACCATTCCTGCCGGTTCCAAAGCCGACGTGGACAGGGCCGTGAAGGCCGCGCGCGAGGCTTTTGATAAAGGTGTTTGGCGCGAGAAAACTCCTGATGAGCGCGCGCGTATTTTATGGAAAATCGCCGACCTGATCGAAGCCAACATCGACGAGCTGGCGGAGTTGGAGACGCTCGACCAGGGCAAGCCCTTGTTCGTCGGACGCTGGGCGGAAATTCCGGGCGCGGCCGGGCAGTTCCGCTACTACGCGGGCATGGTCAGCAAGATCCAAGGCGAAACCATCAACACCTCGATCAACTATCAGCCGCCGGGCAAGAAAATCTTCGCCTACACGGTGAAGGAGCCGATCGGCGTGGTGGGCGCCATCACGCCGTGGAATAGTCCATTAGTTTTGGAAGCCATGAAGATCGCACCGTGCCTCGCCGCCGGATGCTCGATGATCCTCAAGCCCGCCGAGGATACCTCGCTGACGGCCATTCGCTTGGCCGAGCTGATCGTAGAGGCCGGCGTGCCCGCGGGTGTGTTCAACGTCGTGACGGGCTTGGGCCCCGAGGCGGGCCAAGCTTTGGCCGAGCATCACGACGTCGATAAAATCGCCTTCACCGGTTCCACGCCGACGGGGCGCAAGATTCTGCAAGCCGCGGGCGGCAACCTCAAAAAAGTCGCGCTGGAACTCGGCGGCAAGTCGCCGAGTATTGTTTTGGCCGACGCCGACATGGACCTCGCCATTCCGGGTGCAGCCAACGCCGTGTTCTTCAACACCGGTCAGGTGTGCGTGGCAGGTACGCGCCTCTATGTCGAGAAAAAGGTCTTCGACAAAGTCGTGGCGGGCGTGGCCGATATCGCCAACAGCATGAAACTCGGCCACGGGCTGGACCCCGCGACCCAGATCGGCCCCGTCGTGAACAAACGCCAAGCCGACAAAATCAAAGAGTACATCGACGGCGGCAAGAAGGACGGCGCGGAAATCGTCTGCGGCGGCCAGCAACTCGGATCGACCGGCACCTTCATCACGCCCACGGTCATCGCCAAGACCAGCCAGACCATGAAGGTCGTGCAGGAAGAAATCTTCGGGCCCGTGGTCGTCGCCATGCCGATCGACTCGCTCGACGACGTGCCGAAACTCGCCAACGATTCACGTTACGGCTTGGCCGCCAGCGTCTGGACGCAAGACCTCAGCAAGGCCACGCGCTTCGCCTCGGCCATCAAGGCCGGGACCGTGTGGGTGAATTGCCACCTGATGTTCGACGCGAGCCTGCCCATCGGCGGCTACAAGGAAAGCGGCTGGAGCCGCGATTCGGGCATGCAGGCCGTGGACAACTACCTGGAGACCAAGACGGTCTGCATGGTGGTTTGAGCCCAATACCATAATCCGCTGTCATTCCCCGGTTTAGCCGGGGAATCCATTGTTCCACATGCACTTTGGTTTGTTGAGCGATGGATCGCCCGAATAAATCGGGCGATGACATCTTTATGTGACTGCGTTCAAATGTAACCCCGCGCGCTTGACGCGCTCGCCATCGAGTTCCTTGACGACTAATGTCGCGGTGCCCGCCGGAATTTGATCGCCCACCTGCGGGCGGTCCTCGAACTGGGCCGCGAACAAATCGGCGATGCTCGCCCGGCTTTGATCTGCGGCGATCGGCAGGCCGTAAGCCTTCGCCAGGTCGTCGAGCGTCGTGGACGCATCGAAGATGAACTCGCCGAAGAACGGATCGTCATGCGCCAGAAGTTCAGCGTGGTGAGAGAACAGCTGATCGAGCGCCACGGCCTTGTCGGGCGGGGCCAGGAAATAGGCGTAGTCGCCGGGCCGTAAGGCACCCGCCGTCTGGGCCGAAATCACCGTCTGCTCGCGCACCACGAAGGCGGCCTGCGCCCAGGCGGGCATCGCCGCGCCGTTCATCACGGCCGCATCGGCGTGGACCTGATAGCCCACCATCTCGACGCCGAACTGGCCGGGCACGTCGAGCTCGACGCGGTGCACGGCCGAGGCCTTGCGCGGCAGCGCCAGGCCCAGCAGGCGCGCGGCGGGCTTGATCGTCCAGCCCTGCGCCACCAGCGAGATCAGCACCACAACGAAGGCGACGTTGAAGTACAAATCCGCATCCGCTGTGCCCGAGAGCACGGGGATCGCGGCGAGGAAGATGCTGACCGCGCCGCGCAAGCCGACCCACGACACGAAGGTTTTTTCCTTGGCGCTGAAGCCGAAGGGCGACAGGCACAGCCACACCGCGACGGGCCGCGCGGCGAACATCAGCACCAGCGCGATGATCACGGCAGGCAGGGCGTACTCGATCATCCGGCTCGGCGTCACCAGCAGGCCCAGCACCAGGAACATGGCGATCTGGCACAGCCAGGTCGCTGCGTCGTTGACGGTGATGATGCTGGCCGAGGCGCGCAGCGGACGATTTCCAAGAACGAGGCCGGCCAGATACACCGCCAGGAAGCCGCTACCCTCCAGCACGGCGGTGAGCGCGAAGATCAGCACGGCGCCGGCGATGGCCAGCAGCGGATGCAGCCCGCCGGGCAGGGTGAGGCGGTTGAGCGTGGCCGACATGGCGTAGCCGCCGGCCAGGCCCAATGCCGTCCCCACCACTGTCTGCAGCGCCAGGATTTCCACGATCTTGAGGGCCCCGATGCCCGCGCTGGCCTCGATGATCTGGATCAGCAGCAGCGACAAGATCACGGCCATAGGGTCGTTGGTGCCCGATTCCGTCTCCAGCACCGTCACGATGCGCCGCTTGAGTTCCATGCCGCCGGTCTGGAGCAGGAAAAACACCGCCGCGGCGTCGGTCGAGGCGACGATGGAGCCGAGCAGCAGTGCGGGCAGCCAGCCCAGGTCGAGCAGCAGCACGGCCGCGGTCGCAACGATGCCCGCCGTGATCAGCACGCCGAGGGTCGACAGCGTGGTGGCCGGGGCCAGCACCCCGCGCAGATTGACCAACCGCGTGCGCAAGCCCCCGTCGAACAGGATGACGGCCAGCGACAGCGAGCCGATGATGTAGGTCAGGCGGTAGTCGTTGAACATCACGCCGCCGGGGCCGTCCTCGCCCGCCAGCATGCCGATCACCAGGAAGATCAGCAGCAAGGGTGCGCCGAACCGCCGCGCGATCAGGCTGGAGACGATGCCCAGCACGGTCAGCGCAGCGCCGAACAACAGCAAAGCGTTGGCGGTGGCGATGTTTTCCATGGCTCAAGGTAAGGGCAAGACGCGATCAACCGCAAATGCTAAACAATTCGCGGCAGGAGGCTTCCATGTCCGACGCAATCAACCGCGACCCTCACTTCATCGCCGACCTGGCCGCCTTGCGCGCGGTCTATAAGACGCCGTTCGAGGGCGCGGTGAAGAAGGTGCTGCCCGCGCTCGACATTCATTGCCGGGCCTACATCGAGAAATCGCCGTTCTGGGTGCTGGCCACGGCCGACGCGCACGGCAACCTCGACGCCTCGCCCAAGGGCGGTCCACCGGGTTTTGTGAAGATCAAGGACGCGCACACCGTGCTGCTGCCCGACTGGCCGGGCAACAATCGGCTGGACGGGCTGGAGAACATCATCGCCAACCCGCACGTGGGGTTGTTGTCGTTTTTGCCCGGCATGAACGAGATGCTGCGGCTCAACGGCCGGGCGGTGATCAGCACCGATCCGGCGCTCAAGCCGCAATTCCTCACCGACGGCAAGCTGCCGATCTCGGTGATCGTGGTCTCCGTCGATCAGGTCTATCTGCACTGCGCGCGCGCATTGCAGCGCTCGCGGCTCTGGGACGCAGACCGCGGGATCGACCGCGCGTCAGCCTTCCCGACCATGGGCCAGATGCTGGCCGATCAGATCGCGGGCTACGACGGAGCGGCCACCGACCGCATGATCGAGCAGCATAAGGATAGCTTGTATTAGCCTGCGAGCAGCTGCTTCATCCGGTCGGACATGCCCTGCAGGATCTTGCCCGCCACCTTGTCTTTGTGAACGGCGTTCCAATAAGCCCGCATTTTCTTGCGTGAGCCGATGGCGTCACTCACGCCGAACAACGCGCTCGCATGAACCGCGAAGAACAGCGCCGGAATGACGAAGCAGTCGGCGATGCTCACCGAAGGGCCGGCGGCGAATTTCTTGCCCGACAGCAGCTTCTCCAGCACGTCCAGGCCCTTGGTCAGGTCGGCCGTCGTCGCTTCGATCTCGGCGGGCGTGCTTTGGTTCGCGCGCTTCATGCGGAAGAACTTCAGACCCGCGGGCTGCACGTATTCCGCCGCGACCGTCGCGATCAGCCGCGTCTGGCCCATGGCCTTGGCGGCGGCGGGCAGCAGCTTCTTCTTTTTGTACTTGGCCTCGATGTAGTCGACGATGACGGTGGATTCATACAACACCAGGCCGCCGTCCTTGATGGTGGGGATCTTGCCGAAAGGGTTGAGCTTCAGGAACTCCGGGCTTTTGATGCCGTCCTTGGGCATCGACAGCTCGGTCGCCAGGCCCTTGTAGCCGCAGGCCAGCAGAACGCGCGCCACGAAGGGCGAAAGGACCGAGCCGTAAACAGTAATCGCAGCCATGTGTGTCTCTCCGATTTTAAGATTAACGGCCCGTGCGGAAGTTCTTCAGGCCCTCGGCCATCTCATGAAGCACGCCGCCGGTCAGTTTGTCCTTGGCCAGCTTGGCTGTGTACTTGCTCAGTTTTTTGCGCCCGCCCGCCGGGCTGGCGACGCCGAACTGCGGCAGTATCGCGCCGACGAAGAACCACGCCGGCACCGCGTACACGTCGGCAATCGTGAACTTCGCGCCCGCCGCCCAGGTTTTTCCCGACAGCAGCTTTTCGATCACGTCCAGGCCGCGGCCGACGTCGGCCAACTTCTCCTCGACGACCTTTTGATCGCGCGTGGCCGGATCGCGCTGGCGGAATAGCGCCAGCGTCGGGGCCTGCACGTACTCGGCGAACACGGTGGCGATCAGGCGTGCCTTGGCGGCGTCCTTGGCGGCGGCGGGAATGATGCGCTTCTTTTTGTACTTGGCGTCGAGGTAGTCGACGATCACGCCCGATTCATAAAGAACGGTGGAGCCGTCTTTGATGGTGGGGATTTTGCCCAAGGGATTGAGCGCGAAAAACCCCGGTGTCTTGATGCCGCCCTCGGGCATCTTCAATTTGTGCTTCAGGCCCTTGTGCCGCGCCGTCAAAATCACGCGCGCCACGTATGGCGACAGCATCATTCCGTAAATGTCCATGAGCGTCCGTCCCTGGGATGGTTGTTTTTCGAGGGATGATCTTAGCTTGCCGGGCGGCGCTGTCACGGCCCGCGAAATCGTCTATACCGGGCAGCGGCCACGGCCTGCAACCGTCGCGGAGTCTTGGGGCATAGCCTATCGCGGCACGGTTTAGGGGCCGTGGGGAAGAGAGTTAGGCGAGCGCCTTCTTGAACATCTCAAGCGAGCGGCCGTGGGCCAGCTTGGTGCCCTCGGCGTTGTAGTGGGCAGGGTCGGTGTCGCGCGCGAAGCCGTGGTCGAGGCCCGGATAGACGTGGATTTCGACGCCCGGTTTGCCCTTTAACGCCGCTTCGATCTTGGTCAGCGTTTCCTTCGGCACATAGGGGTCCGCGCCGGCGATGTGAAGCTGCAAGGGCTTCTTGATGTTGCCAGCGGCACCTAAGTGATTTTCGATGCCCACGCCGTAGTAGCTGGAGTTGGCGTCGGCATCCGTGCGGGTTGCGGCGAGGTAGGAGAGCGTTCCGCCCAGGCAGAAGCCGATGGTGCCCACCTTGCCGTTGCAGTTGCGCAGCGCGCGCAGGGCGCTGATGGAGGTTTGAATGTCGCCGATGCCCGTATCGACGTTGAACTTGCCGTAATAATCCAGCGCGATCTTGAAGTCCTCGGGGAAGAACGGATGGAGTTCCACACCCGCCTTCATGCGCCAGAACAAATCCGGGGCCAGCGCCACGTAACCTGCACGCGAGAGCATGTCGCACACCGTGCGCACCCAGGTGTTGATACCGAAGATCTCTTGAATCACCACTACGCCCGGGCCGGTTTGCGGCGGCATCGACAAGTAGCCCTGAAACGCGCCGTCGGGGCCGGTAATATTCACCATCGAGCCGGACATGGGTTGTGATCCTTGAATAGGAGTTGAGAAAACGGTTGTAGAGCCAAACGCGCCCTCTGGCCAGTCGTTCAGCCCGCCGCGCGCCACTCGGTATGGGTGCCGTCGGCGGTCAGGCCTTCGCGCACCAGCGTCGTACGATATTCATAGCGGTCGGCGCGGTACAACGCGGTGAGCCATTCCACCGGGCGGTTGGCGGTGTCGTACACCAGCCGGGTCAGCCGGATGATCGGCGCACCGACCTCGATGGCCAGCGTGGCGGCCGTGGTCGGGTCGGCGATGGACGCGGTGATGGCCTGATCGGCGCGCGCCACACCGACGCCCGCGTTTTGCAGCTGGGCCAGCATGGGTTGGGCGTTGGTGTCGCGGTCGGCCAGCTGCTCGGCGACGTCCTTGGGCACGTAGGCGCGGATCAGCGCGATGGGCTGGCCGCGCGAACGGCGGATCTGGTGGGCGGCGAAAATCAGCGTGCCCGCCTCGCAGTTCAGTTTGGCGGCCACGTCGGGCGGCGCGGGAATGAAGCCGCCGTCGAGGCGCTGCATTTCCGTGGCCGCACCGATGGCCATGACGTTGCGCAGCAGATCATCCAAAGAGTCCCGCTTGGTTTGCGGCAGCCGCGAGGACTCGGCGACGAAGGTGCCGCGCCCGCGTTGACGCACGATCAGGCCTTCCTTGGTCAGTTCGTGCATGGCGCGCTTGACGGTGATGCGCGACACGCCGAAGGCGGCGCACAGTTCGGCTTCGGTCGGGATCGACCCGCCGCTGTACACTCCGTTGCCGATGTTCTCGCGCAGCACCAAGTAGACTTGGTGATACAGCGGCAACGCCAGGTTCTCATCGACCGGGGCTAGTGTGGGTTTGACGATGCGGTTCATGGGGAGTCCTAGCGGTCCAACACCAAGCCACTGGAGATATTCATATTCGTTCCGGTCATGCTGGCGGCATGGTTTGAGCACAAGAACATCACGCCGCCGGCGCATTCCTCGGCCGTGGCGTACTTTCCTAATGGAAGTTGCGCCTTCAGGCCGTCGTGCTGCTGCGCGCTCAAACGATCGAGCATCGGGGTGTCCACAGGGCCGGGCGAGAGGATGTTCACGCGAATACCCTCGGGTGCCCATTCTTTGGCCGTGTAGCGCGTCAAGTTCACCAACGCGGCCTTCGACGACGCATACGCCGCGCCCGACAGATAGCTTCCGCCGTTGGCCCCGTTGGACGAGCCGCACAGCACCACCGCAGCACCTGGTTTGCGCAAGATGGGGTAGGCGTGCTTGAGCAGCAGGAACGCAGACGTGAGGTTGGTGTCCATCACCGTGCGCCAGTCCGCGAGCGGCATTTGATCGATGCGGCCTTTGCCGACCATGCCCGCCATGTGCACCAGGTAATCCACCGCGCCGAAGCGCGCCTTGGTCTTGGCCATCGCCTCGGCGACCTGCGCCTCGTCGGTGACTTCCAAGGCGAGCTTCAGCACGCGCGGATCGTCGATGTCGACGGCGCGCCGTCCGGTGGCGACCACCGACGCGCCCGCCGCCAGGAACAACTCCACACACGCCTTGCCGATGCCCCCGGTCGCCCCCGTGACGAAGGCGACTTTTCCGGCGGCATCGAGCAGGTGTGGCTTGGACACGGTCAAGCTACTCGGCGGCCTTTTTCATGGCCACGGTTTCGTAGATGCCGTCGAGCATGCGCCAGCGCATTTCCGTCGAGGCGCGCACCGCAGCGATGGCCTTGGCTTGCAGTTCCGGCGTCGTGGCGTAGTGCGAGGTGATCTCCAAGCCCACGTCGGCGTGCTCGACGTCGCCGACGATGTGCACATGGAAGAATTCCATGTCGTCGTCGGTCAGGCCCATCTTCTTCATGGCTTCGACGTATTTCGGATACAGCGTCGGCAACTGGCCTTCCAGCGCCACCATGATTCCGGCAGCCCCTTCGACCAAGTGACGCACGTTGACCATTTCCCAGATCCACGAGCGCATGGCGCGCGTGGACGGCAGGACGCGGCCCTGTTCCTCGGCGGCGTAGAAGTCTTCTTCCTTCAGGCCGCAGGCCTTGCCGAACTTCACCAGCAAATCGGGATGGCGCTTGGACGGGTTGGCGGGGTTTTCCTCGCCCAGCAGGTTTTCCAGCATGTGTTGGCGCGCTTCGAGGTCGTCGAGCCGGCAGAAGAACATGGCGAACTGCTGCGGGATCGGGTCGATGTAATAGAAGTGCTGAACGGCCCAGTAGCCGATCTGTTTCAGGCTGAGTTCGCCCCGCGCCCACGCGGCGCTGAAGGGATGTCCGCCGGAGTGCACGGGCGTGCGCGCGGCTTCGAGGGCCTTGAAGAATTCGGCTTGGTTCATCATCTGGTTGGGCATGGTCTTTCTCCGGGTTGAGAGTGTGTGAAAAACAGCAACGATAAAAACTCAGGCACCCCACTTGGCCATGGGGAAGTCCTGTAACGGAATGGTCGTGGTCTTGGCCTCGGTGAAGAACATCATGCAGTCCTGCGCGCTGTCGCGCCCGATCCCTGAGTTCTTGTAGCCGCCGAAGGGTGCTCGCAGTTCGCGCGTCAGCGGCGTGTTGACCCAGATGGTCCCAGCGCGGATGGCTTGGGAAACCTTCATGGCGGTCGGCAGATGCTCGGACCAGACGTAGCCCACCAGGCCGAACTCGGAGGCGTTGGCGATGGCAATGGCTTCGTCGATGTCGTCATAGGTCACGAAGGTGGCGAAGGGTCCGAAGATCTCCTCGCGGCAGACGCGCGCGTCGTTGTTTTTCGCCAGCACGGCGGTGGGCTCGACGAAGTAGCCCTTCTTGAAGCCCGCATGGCGCTTGCCGCCCACCAGCAGCTCCGCGCCGTCAGCCTTGGCCACGTCGACGTAAGACAACACGCGCTTCATATGCGCTTCGTAGGCCAGCGGGCCCACCTGAGTTTTTGCCTCGAACGGATCGCCCACCGTGATCTGGCGCGAGCGCTTGACGAATTTGTCGATGAATTCCGAGGCGATTTTCTTGTCCACCAGGATGCGCGAACCCGCCAGGCACTGCTGGCCGTTGTTGGAGTAGATCGCCAGCAATGAACCATCCAAGGCGCGCTCGAGGTTGGCCGTGGCGGAGACAATGTTGGCCGACTTGCCGCCCAGCTCCAGCGCCACGGGCTTCAAGTTTTGCCCGGCGCGTGATGCAATGGCGCGGCCCGTCGTCGTGCCGCCGGTGAACGACACCACATCCACGCCCGGGTGGCTGATGAGCGCGTCGCCAGTGACGTGGCCGCGACCGTTGACAAGGTTGACGACGCCCTTGGGAATGTCGGTCTTGTGGATCAGCTCGACCACGCGGCGAAGCGACAGCGGCGTGAACTCGGAGGGCTTGAGCACGCACGTATTCCCAAACGCGATGCAGCTGGCGATCTTCATGGTGCACAGCGCGATGGGCGCGTTCCAGGGTCCGATCAGCGCGCCGACCCCGATGGGCTCGCGCGTGACGACGGACAAGTAAGGTTTGGTCTGGGTGTAGGCTTCACCGGCGGCCTGGCTGGAGACTTCTGCGAAGAACTCGAAATTCCAGGCCATGCGTGGGCCGTGAAAACCTCTGGTATGTCCGTGCGTGATGCCGGCGTTGAGTGTTTCCAGATAGGCGACTTCGTCGATATGCGCGGTGAGCACGTCGCGGATCTGGAACATGATGCGCTTGCGCTCGTCCACGCTCATGCGCGGCCAGGGGCCCTTGTCGAAGGCCTCGCGCGCGGCGTTCACGGCTGCGTCCACCTCGGCCTTGTCGGCCTCACGCAGGAACGACACGGTGTCCTCGGTCGAGGGGCACATGGCGGGCAATCGTTCACCATGATTGTCGGCGGCCACGCTCTGGCCGTTGATGAAGCTGGTGACGACCTCGGGGATCGGGAATTTGGCCGTGGCGCGGTCGAAGGTGATGGCGTTCATGTGTGTGCGTGTCCCATTGATTACGGCATAAAGCTGCCGCCGTTGACGTGCAGAACCTGCCCGGTGATGTAGGCCGACGCAGGACCGGCCAGGAACATGATCGGCCCGACGATGTCTTGCGCCGCGCCAAGGCGGGCCAGCGGGATGCTGCGCACGTAGGCGGTTTTATCAAGCGTTTCGGCGTCGGTTTCCGCTGAGCGGCCGGTGCCGCCCTTGCCGAAGGCGGTTTCGACGTAACTCGGAGCCACGGCGTTGGCGCGGATGCGCGGGGCGTACTCACGCGCCAGGGTCTTGGTCAGGGCGTTGATGCCGCCCTTGGCGGCCGCATAGGGGCCGTAGGTCGCCCCGCCGTAAACGCCCAGGCCAGACGAGACGTGAACGATGCTGCCGGTGGTCATTTTTCTCAGCGCATATTGCGACACTAAAAATGCGCTGCGCAGATTGCCCGAGATGGAATCGTCCCAGGCCTCGACGCTGAGTTCGCCGATGGGTTTTTGCTCGACCTTGAAACCGCACAGGTTGATCAGGCAGTCGATGCCCTCGATTTTCCCGAATGCCGCCGCCACAGACTCTTCGGACGAGGCATCCAGCGCCAGGGCCTGTACACCCTCGGGAACGTGATGCTTTTGAATTGATGCGGCAAGGTCGAGCACCACGACAGATAAGCCTGCGGCGACCGCAGCACTCACCACCGCGCGGCCGATGCCGCCGCAACCCCCCACCACGACCATGCGCGATCCTGGCGGTGGGAAAAGCTGGGTGAGGGCGGTTGTCATTATACTTAGCCCGCCTTGATGATGCGCAGCGCATCAGCCTGCGCGAAGTCGGTGGAGCAATGCGGGCAATGCAGCGCCACGGCGGGGCGTTTGAGGATTTCCGGGCCGACGTGGAACCAGCCCTTGCAGCCCGGGCATTGCGCCCACGAGGTATTGCCGGTTTTCTCCCACGACGCGCCCGCCGGAATATTTTGCACGTTGCTCATAGCGTCGGCCACTCCGACATTTCCACGCCGTTCAAAAGTTTTGCGGCGGCAGCCATGGCCGCCTCGGGCACCTTCGAGCGCGGCGGCACGGGGCTTGGCGCGCCGGGGAAGGGCGGCAGCGGGAAGGTGGCGTCGATGGCCATCTTCGACAGCGTTTTCGCGCCCGCCGCCGTGGACGGGTCGAGCAGAGAGCCCGACAGACCATCGATGCTGAAGCTGTCGCGGCTCCACTGCACGCGGGTGGCCAGCGCGAACATCATTTCGGAATCGTCGAACAGGTCGATGTCGTCGTCGACCGCGATGACCATCTTCAGGCGTCGATAAGCCAACGCGGCCGTCAGGCCGTCGCGCACTTCGCCCGGGCCGGGTTTGGAAAATTGCAGATAGGCATGAAAGCGCCGGCCTTGCGCGGGTACGTGCACGTTGGTCAGGCTGGGGGCCACGGCTTTGACCAAGCTGTAAACCTTGCCTTCCATGGCCATGTTGTCGGGCACCAGCATGTCCGTCAGGCCCGAGCCATAGTCATGGTAAATCGCGTTCTTGCGCATGGTGATGCACGTAACTTTGAACACGGGCGCGGCCACCTGCGGGCCGGAGTAGCCGGTGTACTCGCCGAAGGGGCCGTCGGCCTCCAGTTGATCTTTCAGTGCATAACCTTCGATCACGATCTCGGCGTCGGCGGGCACCATGATCTTGTCGCCGAAGGTGCGACTGGGCGTGACGCGCAAGGGTTCGCCGATCAACCCGCCGCAGGCCGACCAGTGGCTTTCGGGATAGCCCAGCTTGGCTTGCGTGCCCATCAGCACGGCGGGGTGATGGCCGATCCAGAACACCACGGGGCAATCCTGGCCCTTGGCCCAGAACTTCCGCATGTTGCGGTTATTGTGCGAGGCCGGGTAGGGGTAGTAGCTCATCTTCGACGAACTTTTGACCCAGCAGCGCTGAATGGCGGTGTTGTCCACGCCGGTGTCGGGATCATACGTCGTGGCGTGCGCGGCCGTGAGGTACGCGCCGGGGTCGTAGCTGTGCTGCTTGAGGGCGGGGATCAAAGTCAAATCAGCCTTGTCGCCCTCCAGCACGATCTCCTGCACCGGCGCATCCTTCACGATCTTGGGCGCGATCGGGTTGCCGGTTTTCTTGGCGTAGATGGGCGCAGCACTACGGTGATCGTTGATGCCCAGCGCCTTGGCCACCAGCGCACGGCTGGCGGTGAGGTTGCAGATCACGGGAATGTCGCTGGTCTTGCCGTTGGCCAGCACCGGCTTGTCGATCACGACAATGGGTCGGCGGCCCTGCTTCTCCAGCGCATATTGCAGCGCCGTGATTTCATGCACGGTCGAGACCGGCTGAGCGGGCCGGAACACAGCCGTCTTCTCGGCAGACAAATATGTGCGCAGGTCTAGAATGGCTCTCTCCCCAGATGCCGGCTCAGATGCGACCGATTCGGCCAGCTTATTTGGTATATAAATATACCTTTATGAGTTGGTCAACGGGCTTTGGCTCATTCTTAACCTCGCGGAAAGCCTAGATGTGGCACGGTCCAGGGTCGCTAAGGGCGATAGGTTGTACTATTGTTGCGTGCAAAGCGCCGAAAAGGCGCTTCGGTTGGGCGGGTTGATGGCAAAGGCTTCGGGGCAAAACCGACTCATCGTCGGCATCAGCGGCGCGTCGGGCATCGTGCTCGGCATCCGCATGCTCGAAGTGCTGCGCGCGGCGGGCGTCGAGACTCATTTGGTGATGTCCAAGTCTGCCGAAGTCACGCTGGCTTATGAAACCAAATTAAAAGTGCGCGACGTGCGTGCGCTGGCCGACGTGGTCTATTCCAACACCGACATCGGGGCTGCGATTTCCTCGGGCTCCTTCAGAACCCAGGGCATGGTGATCGCGCCGTGCTCCATTCGATCAGTTTCGGAGATCGCCTCGGGTGTCACCTCCTCGTTGCTCACGCGCGCCGCCGACGTGGTGCTGAAGGAGCGCCGCCGTTTGGTGCTGATGGTACGCGAATCCCCGCTGCATGTGGGCCATCTGCGCACGCTGACCGCCGTGTCGGAAATGGGCGCCATCGTCGCCCCGCCCATGCCCGGCTTCTACACGCTGCCCAAATCCGTCGCCGACATCGTCGACCATACTGTTGGCCGGGCGCTCGATCTGTTCGGCATAGATACGGGCCTGGTGAAGCGATGGGGCGAGCCCGGCCCCGAACCTGATTCCAAGAACAAGAAAACCAAACCCCGCCGCAGGCCCACATGAATTTCATCCCCGCCGCCATGAGCAAGCCCAAAGACACCGAGATCGCCAAAGGCAACCCGTTCTGGGACTTCGCCAGTTGGGCCTACGCCGAGCCGGACGTGGAGAAAGCCTGCTTGGCGCTGCAAAATCGCCTGGGCGCGGATGTGACCATGCTGATGTTCTGCATGTGGCTGGCCCAGCGCGGCACGCCCGGAGGCAATCTGGCGCGCTATCTCGGCGCGGCCATCAAGCTGTCGCGCGACTGGCAGCGCTCGTTCGTCGAGCCGTTGCGCAACTGCCGCAACAACTTCAAGGACTTCATCATCAACACCGACATGGGCGGGGCCGAACAATCCGCCGCCAATGCCTTGCGCGACCGCGTGCTGCAATGCGAACTCGATATGGAGCAGTTGCAGATGCTGGCGATGTACAGCCTGGTGGTGGACAACGAGATGAAGGAAGAACTGCGCTCGGTCGCCGCCCAGCGCCAGGACGCGCAGAACAACCTCAACGTCTATTTCTCGGCCACCGGCGTGAAGCTCGACCCGTTGGGCCAAACTCACGTCGTGCGCATTTTACAGGCCGTGTTCGGCTGACGCCGCCATGCGCCAGGCCGTTGCATTTACGCTGTTCGCGATCAGTGCGGCGGCCGCCGCGCAAGACCTTCCCGCTTCACGCCCCGGCCCCGTCGTCGCCTGCGCCGATCTGGCGCGCATGAGCTTTGCCGCCATCCCCGACGCACCGACCGCGATTTTGTCGGCCGCGCTCGTCGCCGCCACATCCGAGGTGCCCGGCCATTGCAAGGTGCGCGGCAACATCGCGCCGCACGTGGGCTTCGAGCTGCGCCTGCCGGTGGACGCCTGGAACGGCAAGCTGTTCATGCAAGGCTGCCGGGCCTACTGCGGCGTCATCATGATCAGTGAGGCCGACGACGCGCTCAAACGCGGCTATGCCACCGTGGCCACCGACATGGGCCACGCGGGCACGCTGCTCGACACCACCTGGGCCTACAACAACCGCGACGCGGAGCTGGATTACGGCTTCCGCGCCACGCACGTCACGGCGGTGGCCGCCAAGGCCGTCGTGCGGGCGTTCCACGGCGTCAATGCCACCCAGTCTTATTTTCGCGGCTGCTCCACCGGCGGGCGGCAGGGCCTGATCGCGGCACAGCGCTTTCCCGACGACTTCGACGGCATCATCGCCGGCGCGCCGGTCGCGCCCAAGGCCGGCGCGCTGAACTTTTATTGGACGGCCATGGCCAACCTGGACGAGGACATACGCGCCATCCTCGACGGCGCGCACGTCATGCTGATCCGTTCCGCGGTGATGAAAAAGTGCGACGCGAAAGATGGACTGGCCGACGGCGTGATCGAAGACCCGCGCAGCTGCGATTTCGACCCGGAGGAACTGCAATGCACGGGGCTTTCATCCGGCGAATTGATCCCGCGCGCCGACTGCCTGACGGCGGCGCAGGTGGATGCGGCGCGCAAGCTCTACGCCGCGCCCTCGACGTCGGACGGAACGCGGCTGACGCCCGGGGGTACGCTGCCCGGCGGCGAACTCAACTGGCTGGGCACGGCAGTTTCGGCCGACGGCGGACCGGGGCTGTACCTCAGATTCGCGCAAGATTACTTCCGCTTTCTCGCCTTCGCCGAGGACCCGGGCCCGGCCTACACGGTCGATCAATTCAATCTTGATACCGACCCGCAACGCATGAACTTCATGCTGCACATCTCCACGGGCTTTAACCCCGACCTGCGCGGTTTCCGCGACCGGGGAGGCCGTTTAATTGCTTATCACGGCTGGCAGGACGGCCCGGCACTGAACACCGTGGACTGGTTTGAGACCGCCACGGCCGTGATGGGCGGCCAGGACGCCATGAACGAAACCGCGCGCCTGTTCATGGTGCCGGGCATGGACCATTGCGGCGGCGGACCGGGCGCGAATGACTTCGACTTCATCACCGCACTCGAGGAATGGGTCGAGCAGGGCCGCGCGCCGGAAAGTTTGCTGGGCACGCACCGCGAGGGAAATGGAGAAGCGACTTTCTCACGGCCCGTGTTCGCCTACCCCGATACCGCGCGCTTCGAGGGCAACAAAGAGCGCATCGTGCCCGAGGCCTTCAAGCGGCAAAGCCCGCGGCGTGAGTAGGGTGCCCGCCTGTTAATAACAGGGAAAATACAGGTGATGCCGCGGCGGAATATGCCGGGGTGGTATGAGGCCCGAACTCTCTAGGCTCGCGGCAATGACGAAAACGGATCGTGGATCGTCAACCCGAAGAGCGTGAAGTGCTTGACGTTTCGTGTCAACAGCGAGAGGCCATGCGCTTTCGCGGTGGCGGCGATGGCGATGTCGGGGAACCCAGCGCTGCGGCCCTTGCTGCGGGCGATGTCGGAGAATGAGCCCGCGATCCGCGCGGTTGCGATATCGAAGGCCAGGACGCGGTCGGCATACAGATGCAGCAGCGTCTCCAGCCAGTCGGTGAGGGCTTTCGCCCGTTTCAAACTTCGCTCACGGCGCAGCTTGGCGATGCCGTCCTCGAATTCAGCGATGGTGATCGTCGAGATGTAGAGTCGGTCGGAATGACGATCCATCCACTCGACGAGGGCATGATCGGCCTTGGCCGGCGCACCGGCGGATATGACGTTGGTATCGACCAGATACACTTAAAGATCGGCCTTGCGCAGCGGCGTCTTGTCGCGGCTGAGGGGTACATCACCCGGCAGCGCCATCAGCAGACGCCCGAACGATGGCACATGGGCCAGCCGGTCCCAATCCGCGTAGCTCAGCACCACCGCCTGGCGCTTGCCGTGCCGGGTGATCACCGAGGGCTTGCCGCGTAGGGCGTCATCGACAACCGCCGAAAGGTTGGCCTTGGCCTCGCGCAACTGGATTTTCTGCATCTGAAGTGCCCGTCTATCAAAAAGACTACTGTAGTCATATATTATGGGCAGGAGTGAAATAAATCAAGGGGTGAGCCGATCCCCACTCATCGTCATTCCGCGCGTATGCGCGGAATTCAGGAGTTGTTGTCACTAGTGTAAACAAAAAACTCTGGATCGCGCGGTCACGCCGCGCGATGACGGGCGGCGAGTAATTACCCTGACCCCAAACTCGCTCTCCTCGCGTCATCGCCCGATTTATTCGGGCGATCCATGGTGCAAATTGCATGAACTGTGCGGAGGATGGATGGGCCACCCGAATAAATCGGGTGGCGACAAATATAAAACTTTGGCCAGAGTGGATACTCGGCTTAACCCCGTATGGCGAAACTCACCACGGCACTTGTTCCCCGTTCCACTCAAAAAACTGCCCGGACTTCTCCATCGTAAACGCGTCGATCTGGGCGATCATGCCCGCCGTGCGTTCGGACGGCGCACCCAGCGGAATACGCCCGCGTACCTCGATCATGAAGTCGGTGTCCGTCGCGCCGGGTGCCACCATGCCGACGATCACGCCGCGGTCCTTCACGGCCTTGGCCAAATTTACCGTGACCATGTTCAGCGCTGATTTGCTGGCCCGGTAGAAATATAAACTCGGGGATCGCACCGAGGCGATGGACCCCTGGGATGACGACACCATCATGATCTTTTTCTGCGTGCTGGCGGCCACATGGTCGATGAACGCCTCGGAAACCTTCAGCGGGCCTTCGACGTTGGTCTTCATCACGTCGTCGAACACGGCGTAGTTGATCTTGCCGAAGTTCTGGTTCACCCCGCCGCCGCCGATGCCAGCGTTGTTCACCAGGATATCGATGGGCGTTCCTTTGTATTTGGCGGCAAGTGCGTCGATGCCCGCATGGTCGAGCACGTCCATGCGTTCGACTTTGATATTTTTGTTGGTTTTCGCCAGCGCATTGAGTTCCGCCGCTTTGTCGGGGTCGCGCGCCGTGGCGATGACCGTGTAACCGCGCGCGGCGTACTGCTTGGCGAATTCATAACCGATCCCGCGCGAGGCGCCCGTCACCAGCACGGTGACGGGTTTGGTCTCGGCGGCGGCCGCCTCGGTCCAAAAGCCCATGCCGAGCATGGTGGTTGATGCGGCGATTAGGCCTTCGCGTCGTGACAGTTCATCCGACATTTCGCTCTCCGTTTAGACGGGTTGGCGCTCTCCGTTGTAGCGGATGATCGCCCCGGAATCCTCCATCGTCAGGGCGTCGATCACCTTAATCATCCCTGAAATGCTCTCCAGCGGTTCGATCAGGCCCGGAAACCGCGCATTGCCGATTTTTTCCACCCGCACCGTGCCGGGTGAGAGCAAAGCGACGATGATGCCGTCCTTCTTGGCGTCATAGGAGACGTTCACCATGGCGGCGTTGAGTGCGGCCTTGCTGATCTTGTACCAATAGCCGCCGGGAAGCCCGCCGCCGAACTTCGCGCCGAAGGAGCCCGCCAGCGAGGTGACGGCGGTGATCTTTTTGCCCTTGCTCAGCTTGACGTTCTCATAGAACGCCTCGGTCACCTTCAGGGGCCCCAGCGCGTTGGTGCGCATGAAGTCGTCGCGTTGGGCGTGGTCGAGCGTGCCGAAGCTCTGCGGCTTGGGGTTGGTGAAATCGCCGGTGATGCCGGCGTTGTTGATCAAGAGGTCGATGGGCTTGCCTTTGTACTTCGCCGCCAGCGCGTCCACCGAGGCGTTGTCGGCGACATCCAACTGCTCGATGGCCACTTTTTTGTTGGCCGCGGCCACCTTCTTCAATTCGTCGGCCTTGTCGGGGCTGCGCGTGGTGGCGATGACGGTCCAGCCTTTCGCCGCGTATTGCTTGACGAACTCCAGCCCGATGCCGCGGTTGGAGCCGGTGATCAGCACGGTCATGTCGTCGGCCGCGACGGCGCTGGTTGAAAACGCAGCCGCGGCAGCCGCGCCGATGATGACGGCGTCGCGCCGCGTGATGGTGGTGTTGGTCATGGTGTCCTCCCCAAAATGAGGAAGAAATCATAGGCGAGGGGCGAGGCCCAGAGAAACGATATGAACCCGCTGCGAGCGCCGTGCCCGACCGGTGGTCGATCTGAACCCTCTCCCACACGAGTGTGGGAGAGGGCAGGGTGAGGGGTTTACTATCGTCATACTTCCCCCTCACCCAGCTACGCGTAAGCTCGGCAAGCGCCTCGCTAACGCTACGCATCCCTCTCCCCCAATAGTTGGGGGCGAGGGGTAAATTGGGGAAGGTGTGGCTTTGAGCTTACCCCACCACCTCGTCCAACCCGCGCCGGGGGCTGGGGTGGGTGATGAAGCGGCTGTAGCCCATGCGGAAGCCGAAGCAGAACACCTTGGCCGTCAGGCTCGCCAGGCCGTTCAGGGTTTTGCCGGCCTCCGAGGGCCGCGTCAGCGCGGCGTCGCGGTCGGCCATCTCGAACATTTGATTGAGCGGTTGCATCGCCAGCCCCATGACCGTGGCCTGAACGTGCAGGCGCTGCCACAACCGCCCGGCTTCCAGCAGCGCGCCCACGTCGTCGAGCGCGGGCACGGCGATCAGGCCGAACAGCGGCGCGGTGGCCACATGTACCTCGCGCGTCATGGTCAGCCAGGTCTGGTGCGTGTTGCCCTGAAGCCCGCGCGGAACCATCAGCGCGAGCCGCGTCATCAACGGCGACAGGCCCACGCCGGGCAAAGTCAAACCATCCTTGTGCGCGCCCGCCTCGAAGCGGAACCATTTGTCGGAGGCGGCCGTCAGTTCGGCGTCGGCGATGAAATCCGCCGTGGCCTTCACGGTGCCCTCGGCGAAGCGCCGCCCGGCCTCGCTGTCGGCGCGCAGCCAGATCAGCTGCGTGGAGGCCGAACTGACCAGCGCCTCGAGCGCATCAAGAATTCGTTTGTCGATCTGACGCGCCTGGGCGTAGGGCCCGCGGTTGGTGTGGCGGCGGGCCAGCGCCTCGGACTCCTTGGTCGGCTTGGCCGCGCTGTCATAGACGGTCAAGCGCGCCAACGTGCGTCCGCCCGGCCCCTCGGGCAGCATGTTGAGCAGCGGCGTGATGCCCACGGCGCTGGCCCCCAGCACCATATTCTCGATGCAGCAGCCCAGGCCGATGGTCAGTTCGCGCCGCCGGGGGTCGATGACGCCCAGATTGCGCGTCTCGTCGGCCATGACGTCGACGGTTTTGTCGCGCACCATGAACTTCCACGGCTGCGAGTTGTGCGGGCTCGACGCCAGCAGCCCGGCCGCGATCAGGCCCCGGGGCGAACCCCTCAGGTCGGCCGCCGACTTGAGCATCACCGGGTCCCAGGCCTTCATCGGCTCGAAGCCCGGACCTTCGTTGAAGGGCGCGAGCGCGCCGGTCCGGTAGGCCTGCGCGCCGCCGCCCGCCGCCGCCAGGCCCAACACCCCGCCGACCGCCAGGCCGGTGCTTTTCAGCGCCGAGCGGCGCGGCACGGCCTTGGCCGATTTGCGCTTGGGCTTGTCGTCGTCGTCGCTGCCGCCGCCGCCGGTGGTCCACTCGCCCACGTCGTCGCCTCCCCAGGTGATTGAAGCTCAGTTTAGTCGGACTCCGGCATTGCAATCTAGAGTTTTGGGCTGCTCGGCAACCCCGGCAGGCCCAAACGAAAACGGCGGCCCCGAAGGGCCGCCGTTTGCACACATATGATGAAAGTTTTTAGAACTTCGCGGTCAGACGCACGCCCATCTGCCGCTTGTCGGCGGCGTAGGTGGTGTAGGCCAGTACCGGCGGCGCGATGGGCAGGGCGATGAACGGATCGCCGTACGTCTGCGCCGAGGTCGGCGTGCGGTCGTCAAAGAGGTTCGTGATGTAGCCCAGGATGGTGTAGCCGTCGGACTGTACGCCGATCTGCGCGTCCACGTTCCAGTTTGCTGCCAGCCAAATCAGGTTGTCGGGCGACTGATAGCGCTTGGAGCGGTACTGCGCCGAGATGTTCGAGATCAAATCCCAATCCGCATTCAGCGCCATGGTGTAGTCCACGCCCGCCGCCAGCGCGTGCTTGGCCGACTGCTCCAACTGCTTGCCGTTGGTGTTGACGAAGCACACGTCGGTCAACCGCGCGGTGCCGACCGTGCCGATGCGGCAGTTGCCCGACCCGGCGATGCCAAGCGCCGCGGAGGTGGGGATCTCGGAATCGGTGAAGCGCGGGTCGAGGTAGGTGTAGGCGGCGTTCAGCGTCAGGCCTTCGCTGGGCGCAAACGTCAATTCAAGTTCCGCGCCGTCGACCTTGGCTTCGCCCTGGTTGACGACCAGCGTGCTGGAGCCTTGCGGGCTGCGCGTGTCGGGGACGAGCAACTGGTTGATGCGGTCCTTGTAGATCATGTGGAAGTACGCGCCGTTCAAGCGCACGGTGTCGTCCATCCACGAGGTCTTGAAGCCGGCCTCGTAGTTCCACAGCTTCTCGGGGCGGTAGAACGCGTCGTTGGGGTCGAGCACCACCGCGACGTTGAGGAAGCCCGCGGGTTTCACGCCCTTGGACGCCGAGGCGTAGAACAGCATGTCGTCGTTGGCGCGGTAGTTCACCGTCACGCGCGGGGCGAAGAAGTCCGAGCTGGACGAGGGCCGGAACGGCTGCGTCGCCGGGTAGGCGAAGGGAATCAGCGCGCCGGTGGCGGCGTTGATGTTGAGGCCGATGGGGCGACCGAAGACGTAGTCGAACTTCTCGTCGCTGTAGCGGGCTTCGGCGCTGATTTCGAGCTGATCGGTGATGTCGTAGGCGGCCATCGCATAGGCCGAGTAGTGCTTGGTGTCGCGTACGTTCAGATCGCCCGGGATCGGACCGCGCACCTGCAGTTCGCGCGCCGCGGACCAACCTCCGGCAGGAGCAGGCGCGAAGGGCGGGTTTCGGAAAAAGCCGTTGATGAAGATCGAGCCGTTGATGCTGGAATAGTCTTCCTTCCAGAACAGTCCGCCGACGGCCCAGCGGAAGGTGTCCGCGTCCAAATCACCCAGGCGCAGTTCCTGGCTGATCTGGGTGGCGTCGGTGGTGAAGTCGGAAATCTGGAACGCGGGCAGGGGCTCGGCCGTGCCGGGCGTGGGCAGCGTCACGGCGCGCGACGGGGCTGCAAAGAAGTCCGCGTCCGTGCGGCTGACGATGTCCGCACTGGTGTAGCCGGTCCACGAGGACAGCGTGAGGTCGCCGAATTCGATGTCGCCGATCAGGCTGACGATGAACGGCTTGACGCGGCCGCCCTCGAAATCACGGCCGGTGAGCGGATCGACACTGAGCAGCACGCGGTCGCCGCGCATTTCCTCGCCGAGCCTCGGATAGGGGATCGACGCGGGCAGCGGGGCGCGCGTGTCGACCGCGCCGGCCAGCGGACGCAGGCCCAGGCGCAGGCCCACGGCGTTGGCGGGCAGGTTCAGCACGGAGTTGCGGCCCGGAACGGCCTGGCCGAAGTAGTACGACGGGCGCGGCTCGGACTTGTCGTCGGAGTACGAGACGCGCAGCGTGAAATCGACGTTGTCGGCGGGCATCAGGCGGAAGGCGCTGGCCAGGCCCCAGGTTTCCCAGCCGCCGATGCGCTTGCCGCTGATCTCGTTGTCGTAGAAGCCGTTGAAGTAGCTGTAAAGCGCGTTGGCGCGCACGGCCATCTTGTCCGAGATCGGCGCGTTGATCGCGCCGCGCACTTCCCTCAATCCATAGGTGCCAAGATCGGTGTTGATCGTGGTCTCGGCATTCTCGGTGTCGGGCTTTTTCGAGATGTAGTTGATGGCACCGCCGAAGGCGACGCGGCCGTACAGCGCGCTTTGCGGGCCTTTGACCACTTCGATGCGTTCCACATCGACGAGTTTCAAGTTCATCAGGCTCGAACCACCGGCCGTGCCGACGGACTCAGAGGAGATGTCGATGCCGTCGAGCAGAATGCCGATCGGCGGGCGACCGCGCGTGGTGGGCAGGCCGCGGATGTTGGGGCGCGTGTCCTGCGGCGCGAAGCCTTTGTCGAAGCTCAAGCCCGGGGTGTACTTGGCGATTTCAGTGATACCGCGGATGCCCAGACGCTCGATGTTTTCGGAGGTGAAGGCCGTCACCGTGAGGGGTACGTCCTGCAGGTTTTCAGCGCGTTTGCGCGCCGTGACGGTGATTTCCTCGATCTGCGCGAAACTCGGCCCCGCAGCCAAAACGGCCACCGTGGTCAGCAGCAACGCGGACTTATATTTGGAAAAAGTCATGGCCTGTGTTCCCCCTCAAGCAGACTTGTGAAGTCAAAACACTGGGCCCATGACAAATATGTGTAAACGCTCAAACCCGCAGGGTTCGCATAGCGGTCTGAATTGCACCGGGCTGTGACTTTCGCGCCACAACGGGGTTTTAAACGGCCAGGAAATCCATCATCAGTTGCGCCGTGGCGCGCGGCTGATCCTGATGAGTGAAGGAACTGGCCCCGGGCACAGTGACAGACTTCACCTTGGGAATCTTCGCCAGGCCCGCCGCTTCGTAGGGTTTGTAGCCGCCCTTTTCGCCGTACATCAGCAGCGTGGACGCCGTGATGCGCGGCAGATAGTCGGTGATGCCCGCGTGCCCCACGCCGCGCTCGGACGGTCGAACCCAAACGCCCGCTTGCGCGCGGCTGGCGTTCATTTCGTTGAGGATGTCGATGTCGGTAACGCCGAAGGTTTTTTCGATGTCCGATAATTTGCGCGTGATGGGGCGGCCCTGCGCGTCATAGTTTCTCGCAGCGCGTTTATCGCCCTCCTCTAGTTCTGCGCGTGTCGCGGCGTTGCCCAGCGCGACGCTGAGGAGAATGAGTTTGGAGAATTTCTCCGGCCACAGCGCGGCGGTCACGGCGCTGATGCACCCGCCCAACGAGTTGCCGCCCAGCGCGCATTTTTGAATTCCCAGTTCATCCAGCGTGGCCATCAGCATGGCCGCGGACTCCGGCAGGCTCAGCCAATAAGGCGGCGGCCCAAGCAGCGTCGAGCCGCCGTGGCCGGGGTTGTCGATCACGACCACGCGATATTTCGCAGCCAAGATCGACGCCACGTGCCGCCAGTCGGCGATCCAGCCACCGAGCTTGGGCAGCAGCACGACGGGCTCGCCCGATCCTACCGACGCCCAATGCATTTTGCCCGCTGCGACCTGAACATCGCCCTGCGACGTCCACGGTGTTTTTACGCCTTGCGCAAAGGCGGGCGTTGCGGCCAGGGCCATGGCGCTTGTCATGATCTCGCGGCGGTTGGGCATCTTTAGCCTCCCTTAGAATGATAACGTCCAGCCGGTGTTTTCGGTTTTGCAGACGGTGGCCTTGGACTGCGTGGCTTGCGCGTCCTCGGCGGCATCGAGTTTCGCGCTTTCGGTGATCAGGCGGCAAGTAAACGCGCCCATGTGGTGCGCCGGTTCGGCCCACGCCGTGCCGGAATGGCCGTCCAGGTCCCAGAAGATCACTTCGTCGGTGTCAGTGTCGAGCGCCTCGGTTTGAATCATCGCCTGCAACACCAACTCGTCCTTGGACATGTCGTCGAGCACGGCGGGCGGCAGCACTTCGAGCAGTTGCAGGCGTTCTTTCGATGCGGCTTTCGATGCGGTTTTGGAGGGCTTGGCGGCGGCGTTCACCGGCTTGGGCTTGCTCATGCTCGCGGTGCGCGTCGTGCGTTGCGGGCTGCGCACCGGCACCGTGATTCGCCGGTTGGGGTAGGGGCCGTACATCATCCGCGCCGGAATTTGACTGACCGAACGGCTCACCGCGCTCGAGGTGCTGTTGGCCACGCGCGTCACGGCGCGGCCCAGGGCGGTGACGGTTCCCACCGCCGCGCCCGTGATGGCCGAGGCGGCCTGAAACGCGATGCAGCCCGACAGCAGCGGTGCGGCCAGCGCGGCGGCGATGATGATCGATCTGTTCAAAGTTATACCAACAGCGCCAATCCGCCCGCCAAGACCGCGCGCCGCGATGCCCCTGTGCCCATGATCCCTCCACTTGTAATCTGGTGCGGCTACCCTAGCATGAGGCCGGGGAGTTTTTTCGATGCTTTCCATCGGCACACCGACACTGGGGTTGATCGCGGCGGAGAATGCCGTGTTCTTCGTGCTCGCCTCGGCCATCCTGGCGGTGGGTCTGGCGCGCTATCGCGGCACGGCGGCGTTTCCGGGCCCGGTGCGGCCCTGGCCGATGTGGTTTCAAGTCTGGTTTCGCGCCATTTGGATCGCGGGCTTCGTGCTGCCCATCGGCACCATCATCGCCTTCGGGTTCGTACCCGGCGACACGGCGGTGATGTTGGCGCTGGGGCCGTACTTCGTCATGTTCATGGTGCAGATCGCGAGCGAGCAATATGTCTGGCAGGTCCACAAAAGCCCCATCTGGGTCGCCGTGCCCTGCCTCTATCTGCCCTGGCGGCTGTGGCAGATCACGCGCGGCTTCCAGGTGATGGAGCCCTATCCGCATCTCACCATCGTGACTTATACGCTGTGGGTGCTGTTCATCCTCTGGATCATCAACATCGGCGTGCACTACACCGGCATCCCTATGTCGATGCGCTATCATAAGCATGCCGAGGTCAAGTAATGGCCGCCGCGGCGAAGTTCGACTGGCTGATCTTCATCCACCGCTATGTCGGGCTGATGCTGGGCCTGTGGCTGTTCGCGGTGGGCGCGACCGGCGCGATTTTGGCCTACTACCGCGAGATCGACGTGGCGCTGAACCCGGAATTGTTCACGCCCACCACGCGCGACAACCCGCAACACCCCGACCTCGACGCCATGCTGGCCAACGTGCGCGCCGCGCACCCGGACCGGTTCGTGCTCAACATCGACCGCTATGCGCTGAGCCGGGACGAGAACTATCCGTTCATTCTGTCCAAGCCCTTGCCGCGCACCGCCACGGGCCTCGATCTGTCGTCCATCGGCCATTACGAGGCCGCATCCGATCTGCAGGTGTTCGTCGATCCTGCCACGGCGGAGATTGTCGGTGAGCGTCCGCATTGGACCTGGATCAACTGGCTGCGTGATTTTCACCGCGAGCTGTTCCTGCCCGGCGCGGGCGGGCGGCGCATCATCGGCATCGCGGGCGTGTTTTTGTTCCTCAGCACCGTCATCGGCGGGTTTTTGTGGTGGCGCGACGCGCGCAAGCACACCAAACGCGCGCTCACGTTGCGCCTGTCCGCGCCGGGCCCGCGCCTGGTCCGCGACGGCCATACGGTGTTCGGCGCCTATGCCTTAGTCATCATCGGCTGGCTGTCGTTGACCGCCGCGATGATCTGCTACGAAACGCCGCTGCGGAATTTTTCCGACTGGCTGCTGCGGCCCGAGCGCGTGGCGCAGAATTTTGAGACGCTGGTGAGCGCCGCCGATATGGCGCCCGCCGCCGCCGACGGCATCGTGTCATTGAACGCCGCACGCGACCTGGCGCTGACCGATCACCCCGCCTCCGACGTGGTGCTGATCCGCATGCCCAAGTCGGCGGCGTCGCGCTTTTCGTTCAGGCTGTATCCGACCGACCAGGACCTGACGATCTACACCCGCCAGGTCTATATCGACGCCGGCACGGGGCGCATCGTCGGGCGCTTCGACCCCGCCCGCCAACCGTGGACGGACTCCTTCTTCGGTCTGTGGCTGATTTGGTTCCACAACGGCACGATGCTGGGCGACGCCGGGCGCATCTTCAATATCTTCGCAGGGCTGACGCTGGCCTCGCTCTTTCCCACGGGCATTTACATCTGGTGGAAGAAGCGCAAAGCACGCGCGCCAAAACGTAGCCCCGCCGCAGTCGCGGTTCCCGCAGAATAGGAGACTCTCATGGTTGAACGTCGTGACGTGCTGACGGGTTTGGCGGTGGGTGCGGCCGCGCTGGCGGCAACCGCGCAAAGCAACACCGCCCAGGCCAACTGGGGCATGCCGGGGCTTAAACAACCCTTCGACCGGCGCATGGTGGTCAACAAGCCGCGCGCCTATCGGATCATGGAGGAATACAAGCTCGACGGCATCGTCGCGCTGAACCCCCTCAATGTCTTCTACCTGTCGAACTTCGTCAGCTACCGCACCAAGATGATGAATCCGCATCCAAGTTTTGCCGTTATGGCGCGGGATCAGAAGCAACCCATCGGCGTGGCGGTGGTGTCCACCGATTTGTGGGAGATCGCCAACAAGGAACGCGATTATGCCGAACTGGTGATCCCCTACGGCTTTCCCACCAACTGGCGCGACATCGCCGCCAAGGGCGACTTCAGCGTCGAGCCGCAGCCGTCCATGGGCGGGCGCTGGGCGACGCAGGAGTCCACGTTCACGGGCCGCGAGAAAGCGTGGTCGGCCATGGATGCGCAGTGGAAGGGCAAGATGGCACCGACGCCCGAGTGGGCGCTGATACGGTTGCTGAAGGAAACGGGTCTGAGCAAGGGCCGCATCGCGGTGGACGATTGGAGAATATCAAAAATTCTTCAGGATTTGGGCTTCACCGGCGTCACCTGCGTGCCGGGCGACAACATCTTCCGCCGCATCCGCGTGGTCAAAAGCGAGGTCGAGGTCGGCTTCATGCGACAGGTCGCGCGCGCCAATCAGGACGCGGCCATGGCGATGCTCAAGCAACTCGGCCCCGGTGCGACCAAGGCCGACATGGATCAGATTTTCATGGTCGAGGCGGCCAAGCGCGGCGCAAAGTCCACCTGGATCGCGGCGGGCACGCCCGCGGGCATGACGGATGCGGAACTCAAACCCGGCCAGTCGATGCTGATCGACGCCGTCAGCCAGATCAACTACTACCACGGCGATTTCGGGCGCACCTATGTGCTGGGCGATCCGCCCGATGCCTTGAAGAAACGCGCCGCCATGATGAAGGTCGGTTGGGACGCGGCCTTCGCGGCCTTGAAGCCCGGCCTCAAGTTCTCCGACGTCAGCAAGGTCGGCACCGAAGCCATGAAGAAGTCGGGCCTGTCGGACCTGATGGTCGGCTGCGGGCCGCATTCCGTGGGCTTGCAGCATACCGATCAGCCCTTCGTCGACGGCCTGCCCTATGCGGTGGGCGAGGACATCACGCTGGAGGAAAACATGACCATCACGGTGGACTTCCCCAGCCTGTCGCTGGGACTCGGCAACGCGCACCTGGAAGACCTGGTGCGCATCACCAAGACCGGCGCGGAGGTGCTGGCCACCATGGACAGTCCGCTGGTGGTGGGCTGAGCGCGCCAATACGCGCGCTAAGTGCAGGGCTTCGGACTTATCCACAATTTTTGTTTGGTCTCACAATCACAGCTCTCTTTTTGTTGGCCCTTCGCGCGCGCTGAGCGCAAGATAACCGTGGGGGAAAAGGGGTCGGATACCGATGGCCAAGCTGCGTTCGACACCGCGCCGTAAACCGGCTGCGCGCAAAGCTGTGCAACCTAAGTCGAAGCCCGCTGCGGCGGGCCTGTTCGACGCCGTGCCGGTGGTGGCCTTCAGCTATCGGTACGGCGGACCCGACGCGCACGGTTTTTCCGCCGTCAGCCCCCAGGCCAAGACGGTGCTGGGCGTGTCGCCTGCAATCTTGCTGAAAAACCCCGCCGCGCTGCGCCTGCACCCCGACGACGTCGGCGTGTTCAACGCGCGTGTGCTGGGTGCCATGGCCAAGGGCGAGACGGTCGACGCCCAGGTGCGCGTGCTGCACAAGGCCAGCCAGGTGCGCTGGGTGCAGATCAGCGCCTGGCTGCGCTCGCGCAAGAACCGCACGGCGCAGTATTCCGGCATCGCGCTCGACATCGACGCGCGCAAGCGCACGGAAGCCGACGTCCTCAAGACCATGGAGCGCATGGAAGAGGCCCAGGACATCGCTAAGATGGGCTGGTACGACTTCAACGTGCAGGACAGCGTCATCGACCTGACCAGCGAGTTCGCCGACAGCTTAGGATTGCCCTTCGCGCCCGGCGGGCAGGTGACGGGGGCTGCGTCGGACACCTACCGCGAGGCGTTCTTGAACGCGATCCACCCCGAGGACCGCGAGCGCTACATGGCGATCATCAACGATCCGTCGTGGCGGCGCACCGAGTTCGACTACCGCGTGCTGACCCGCACCAACGAGGTGCGCCATCTGTGCTCGCGCATCCAGCGCACCGCCGACAAGAACGGCAATCGGGTGCGCGATTTCGCCGTGATCCTCGACATCACCGAGCGCAAGCGCTTGGAGGAGGATTTGCGCGCCCAGGCAGCCACCGACCCGCTGACGGGCGTGCCCAACCGGCGCAGCTTCGAGACCACGGCGCGCCGGGAAGTCGAGCGCGCGCGGCGTTACGCCAAGCCCTTTGCGGTGCTGGCGCTCGACATCGACCACTTCAAGAAGGTCAACGACACCTATGGGCATGACATCGGCGACATCGTGCTGAAGGGCATGACGCGCATCTGCCTCGATAAGCTGCGCGTCACCGACATTTTGGCCAGGCTGGGCGGCGAGGAATTCGCCATGCTGCTGCCCGAAACCGACATTGAGGCGGCCACCACCCTGGCCGAGCGTCTGCGCGTGGCCATCGCGACCACGCCTATCGTCACGGCCAAGGGCCCGCTGCCGATCACGGCCAGCCTGGGCGTGGCGCAATACGCGCCCAACGAGCCGACCATCGACGCCGCGCTCAAACGCGCCGACGAGGCGCTGTACGAGGCCAAGCACTCGGGCCGCAACAAGATCATCGTGGCGAAACTGCCGAGCCTCGTTCGCCCCGTGGCGGCCAAAGCGCCCTAACCCTTATCTCCGAATTGTCATGCGAGCGTCATGCCGCCGTCGCTGCGGGCATGGTGTGATGGTGCGTGAAAAAAAGAGGGCGGTGCCTTACGACACCGCCCCAAGTTTCAGGGACGCACCTGTTGAGTACGGTTGGCCTTTAAGGGCCTACAGCACCGCCAGCATGCAGGCGACAAGCGGGTGTCGCACCACATCCTGCGGGCCTAACCGCACAATCTCCGCATCGGCGACCGTTTCCAGCCGCTTGGCGATGTCCATCAGCCCCGACATGCCGGGCAGCAGGTCGGTCTGGTCGGGGTCGCCGGTAATGACCATGTGTGAATGCCAGCCCAAGCGCGTCAGCAGCATCTTGATCTGGCCGTAGGTGCAGTTCTGTGCCTCGTCGATGACGACGAACGAGTTGTTGAGCGTGCGCCCGCGCATGTAGGCGATAGGCGCGATCTCGATCGTGCCGTCGGAGAGGTATTGGCGCAGGCGCTTGCCGCCCATGCGGTCACTTAAGGCGTCGTAGAGCGGGCGCAGGTAGGGCGACATCTTCTCTTCCATGGTGCCGGGCAGATAGCCCAGCGCCTCGCCGGCCTCGATGGCCGGACGCGAGAGGATAATGCGGTCGATCTTGCCCGCCTCAAGCTTCGTAACCGCGCACGCGATGGCGAGATACGTCTTGCCGGTGCCCGCGGGCCCGAGCGCCAGCGTGAGCGGTTTGGCCTCGATGGCTTCCATCAGTTGGCGCTGGTTGTCGCTGCGCGGTTTGACGGTGCGCACGTAACTCTGGTCGCGATGCCCATCTCGATGATGCGCGTCCCGATCATGGGGGTCGTGGCTGTCGCGATGGCCGCGATCTCGGTCGAGTGGATCCCACCCACCCGGAATGGCATGAAGTTGAACCGCGTTGCTGTCGTCGCTGTATCGGTGCTTACGGGCTGACTTCTTTCCCATTTCGAACATGTGCTCCTGGTTGGAAGAATGAAACGCCGGGCCGGGGTCGGCCGCGACGGAAGCGTCACGACGGTTCTGCGGTTCCTCTCTGAGACCGACTTTTTTGGGTGTTGAAACGAACGCACCTCCCCGGTGGGGAGGCGTCAGCAAAAATGCGGGCAGATGGTGGTGGTGATGGGACGCCGCGGGCCGCTGCGGTTGCTCGGGCGACGACGGGCCCGGATCGAAACTGAGATTGTGATCGAACGCCACGGACATTGAGAATGGCGACTGTCCCCTGTGTTATGCACACTTTCTCAGAGATTCGGGGAAAAGTCACTTTATTTTGTATGACATGACCAAGACAGCCACTATATGTCGATAAATAGTCGGCTATTTAGAATCAGCCCGGTTTTGAGACTCCATGCGCTTTCCCCCTAGTCCCGCCGCAACACGTAAAGGCCCCACCTGTTCACGTGCATGTGCGCGTCTACAGGACGCACGCTCTTGTCGCAGCCTCTTGCCGGATTAGAATGACGTCACTATCAATTGTGCATGTCACGCCCGTTGCGGGCGACCGATAGTCGAGGGAGCGGGAACCATGGCGTTCAACATCACGGTCAACGGCGAAACGAAATCGGTCGATGTCGACCCCGAGACCCCGCTGCTGTGGGTGCTGCGCGACACGCTCGGTCTGACGGGCACCAAGTTCGGTTGCGGCATCGCGGCCTGCGGTGCGTGCACCGTGCACATCGAGGGCGTCGCCGAGCGGGCCTGCTCGATCCCGATCCAGTTCGCCGCCGACAAGAACATCGTCACCATCGAAGGTCTGTCGAGCGACCGCAGCCATCCCGTTCAAAAAGCGTGGATCGCCGAGGACGTGCCGCAATGCGGCTACTGCCAGCCCGGCATGATCATGGCCACGGCCGCCATGCTGAAGGATGTGCCCAACCCCACCGACGACGACATCAACACCTACATCACCAACATCTGCCGCTGCGGCACCTACAACCGCATCCGCAAGGCCATCAAGCGCGCCGCCAACGACATGGCGGGCACCAAAGCCGGATAAAGCTGAACGGCTGAGTTAGGCTTTTTTGGCCGCCGCGGCCTCGTGCTCGGCGGCCATTTTTGCGTCCATCGCCATACCGCTGGTCTGAGCCCGGGATTCGACTAACATCAATCCCATATCAGCAATCCTTCAGTTCTCATGCCCGCCATTTCTCTGCCCACGTCCATCGACGCCACCGCCGAGCTGTTGCGCGGCGGCGGCTACGTCTCCGAGCGCGCGCTCGCAACCTCGCTGTACCTGGCGCTGGCCATGGGACGGCCGCTGTTCCTGGAGGGCGAGGCGGGCGTGGGCAAGACCGAGATCGCCAAGGTGCTGGCCGCGACGCTGGGGCGCGAGCTGATCCGGCTGCAATGTTACGAGGGCCTCGACGTCGCCTCGGCGGTGTACGAGTGGAACTATCCGCGCCAGATCATGGCGGTCCGCCTGGCTGAATCGGGTGGAAAGGTCGCCGAAGCAGCCAAGGACATTTATTCCGAACAGTACTTGATCAAACGCCCGCTGCTGCGGGCCTTGGAAAAACATGACTCCGGCCCGCCGGTGCTGCTGATCGACGAACTCGACCGCACCGACGAGCCCTTCGAGGCGTTCTTGCTCGAGGTGTTGTCGGATTTTCAGGTGACGATCCCCGAGCTGGGCACGGTGAAGGCGGCACAGCCGCCCATCGTTATCATCACCTCGAACCGCACGCGCGAGATTCACGACGCGCTCAAACGCCGCTGCCTGTATCACTGGCTCGACTACCCCAATGCCGAGCGCGAGCGCGCCATTCTGGCGGCCAAGGCTCCGGGCGTGGGCGAAAAATTGGGCGCGCAGGTGGTGAGCTTCGTGCAGATGCTGCGGGGTCTTGAGTTGTTCAAGCCGCCGGGCATCGCCGAGACCATCGATTGGGCGATGGCGTTGAAAACGCTCAACGCCAAGGAACTTGATGCGGGCACCGTCGACGCCACGCTGGGCGTGGTGCTGAAATACCAAGACGACATCGCCCGCGTGCGCGGCGAGACGGCGGCGGCGGGCGTGGAGAGCGCCAAGCGCGCGGCGGGGTAGGGCTGCTTGTTTTTAGCCGGTTAATCAGTATGATTAAATCTGATTAAAACGAGGTGCGCCATGTCCACCAAAGTTCTCACCGCCCACGTGCCCCTGCCGCTGGCCAAGAAGGTCGACAAGCTCGCCGGGCGCATGGAGCGCTCGCGCGGCTGGATCGTCAAGGAGGCCCTGACGGACTGGATCGAGCGCGAGGAGCGCCATCATCGGCTCACCTTGGAGGGCCTTGCCGCAATCGACGCCGGCGACGTGTACGAACACGAAGACGTTAAAGCGTGGGTTAAAAGCCTCGGAACAAAAAAGCCATTGCCCTTGCCGACACGGCGGGCCCGTAAATGAGGTTGAACTGGTCAGGTCCGGCGTTGCGTGACCTAGACCGACTCTTTGCTTTTCTTGCTCCGAAAAACCTCCCGGCCGCCTTGAACGTATTGGAAAGTCTGACCGCGGCAGCTGACCGGTTGATCGATCATCCGCGGCTCGGTATTCGGTTGTCACAATACGCGGCACGTGAAGTGAGGCATATCATCGTCGGCGACTATGATCTCAGATATGAGATTGAAGGCGACATCATCCGCATTGCCAGTATCTGGCACGGTCGGGAAAACCGCTAACGGCAATGAACCATCTCCCCCACAACCTCATGCACTTCGCGCGCATTTTGCGGCGCGCGGGCGTGCCCATCGGACCGGGCAAGGTCATCGCGGCGCTGAATGCGCTGCCGCTGATCAATCTGTCCAATCGTGACGATGTGTTTTGGGCGCTGCATTCACTGTTCGTTGAAAAGCATGCGCAGAGCGAGATCTTCAAGCTGGCCTTCGACCGTTTCTGGCGCGTGTCATCCACCGACGACGGCATGCTGGTCGACAAGGCGCCGCGCGGCGCGCCCGAGCGCAAAGCCCTGCCGCGCCGCATCACCGAGGCCTTCGGCGCAGGCGACGTCGCTCAATCCAACGATAATCAAAGCCAACCCGAGGCCGTGGCCGGCTGGTCGGCGGCCGAGAAACTGCGCGGCCAGGATTTCGAAACCATGAGCGCGGCCGAAATGGCCGAGGCCAAGCGGCTGATGGCGGCCTTGCGCCTGCCCATTCCGCATGTCGCGACGCGGCGGTTCGCGCCCGCGGCGACGGGCCCGCGCATTGATTTGCGCGCGACGCTGCGGGCCTCGCTGGCCACGGGCGAGGTGATTCACCTCAAGCGCCGCGCACGTATGCAACGCCATCCACCGCTGGTTGTCCTGTGCGATATCTCCGGCTCCATGGCCGCCTACGCAAGAATGCTTTTGCACTTCCTGCATGCGGTCACCAACGACCGCGACCGGGTGCATGTGTTCCTGTTCGGCACGCGACTCACAAATGTCACCCGCGAACTGGCGCACCGCGACCCCGACATCGCCTTACAACGCGTGGGCCGCACGGTACAGGACTGGTCGGGCGGTACGCGGATTGGAGAATCATTGGCGCAGTTCAACCGGCTGTGGTCGCGCCGCGTCTTGGGGCAAGGCGCGGTGACGCTGCTGATCACCGACGGCCTGGACCGCGACGGCGGCGAGGGCCTCGCGGTCCAGGCGCAACGCCTGCAGCGCTCGTGCCGACGGTTGATCTGGCTCAATCCGTTGCTCCGCTATTCCGGCTTTGAGCCCAAGTCGGCGGGCATTCGCGCGCTGCTGCCGCACGTGGACGAGTTCCGCCCCGTCCACAATCTCGACAGCTTGGCCGGGTTGGTGGACGCGCTGTCGAACGTCACCCATGCCCGGCGGGAATTCGCCTCTGTTGCCGCTTAGGCCGCGCTTGCCTAAGTTAGGGCATGACCGACACCCAGGCTCTCGACCAGATCGCCCTATGGCGCGCCGCCGGACATAAAGCGGCGCTCGCCACCGTCATCCAGACGTGGGGTTCCTCGCCGCGCCCGGCGGGCAGCCACATGGCCGTCAACGACACGTCCGAGTTCACCGGCTCGGTCTCGGGTGGCTGCATCGAAGGCGCGGTGATCGAGGCCGCGCGCGAGGTCATGGCCACCGGCCAGGCCCGCACGCTCGATTTCGGCGTGACCAACGAAATGGCCTGGGAGGTGGGGCTGGCCTGCGGCGGCAAAGTGCGGGTGTTCGTGGAAGCGGTGGAATGACGCCCGATCTTCTCGCCGCGCTTCAAACGCGCATCGCGGCCAAGACGCCTTGCGCGCTGGTCACCGACACGGCCACAGGTGCGCAAAGCATCGTCGATGCGGCGAGCGCAAGTGCGGCGAACCTCACCGCCGATCAGTTGAGTGAGGTAAAAAGATTCATCGCGGCGGACAAATCGGGAATGATCGGTGAGTCCGCGTTGTTCGCCCGCGTCTATTCACCCGCCCCGCGCATGATCATTGTCGGCGCAGTCCATATCGCCCAGTCACTCGTCCCCATCGCGATGCAGGCCGGCTTCCAAGCCGTGGTGATCGACCCGCGCGCGGCGTTTCTGAGCGCCGGAAAGCTGGCCGGTGCTGCGACAATCGAAGACTGGCCCGATGAGGGCATGGTGAAAGCCAAGCCCGACAGCCGCACGGCCGTTATCACCCTGACGCATGATCCCAAGCTCGATGATCCGGCGCTGGCGGCTGCGTTGCGCTCGCCCGCGTTCTATATCGGCGCGCTGGGCAGCCGCAAAACCCATGAGAAACGATTGCAGCGCCTACGCGGCGAAGGTTTCACCGACGCCGAACTGGCGCGCATCCGCGGGCCCGTGGGCCTGAACATCAACGCCATTTCCCCTGCCGAGATCGCCGTGTCCATCGTGGCGCAGGTGATCGAAACGCTGCGCGCGGGGGCTAAATGAAATTCGGTGCGTTCCCGATTGCCCAGGCCGACGGCGTCATATTGGCGCACACGTTCCGCAGCAACGGCCTGACGCTGAAGAAGGGCCACATCATCGGCCCCGACGACATTGAAGCACTGAAAAAAGCCGGTGTGAGCGAAATTATCGGCGCGCTGCTGGAGCACGGCGATTTGGGCGAAGACGCGGCCACCGCGCGCGTGGCGGCCTGCGTGGCGGGGCGCGGCGTGCGCTTGTCTGAGGCGCGCACGGGCCGCTGCAACCTTGAAGCGGAAACCGACGGCGTCGTGCTGTTGAACGCAGGCGCGATTAACGCCGCCAATGCGGTGGACGAAGCCGTCACCATCGCCACATTGCCCGACAAGGCTGCGGTGCGCGCAGGCCAAACCATCGCCACGGTGAAGATCATTCCCTTCGCCGTGTCGTCGCTGACCATGGCGGGTGTGGAAGCAGCACTTCGCGCGCCGTCCGTGCGTGTGCTGGCCTATCAGCCCAAGCGCGTGGCGTTGATCAACACCACGCTGCCGGGCTTGAAGGCGTCGGTGATCGCGTCCACCACCGAGATCACGCGCGCGCGCGTAACCGCCGTGAGCGGAACGCTGAACGATGTGCGCGACTGCGCCCACGGCACGGCTGCAACAGCCGAGGCCCTTAAACAAGCGCTGGCCGCCAACCCAGACATTGTTTTGATCGCGGGGGCCTCGGCCACGGTCGACCGGGGCGATATTGTGCCCGAAGCCATCATCGCGGCAGGCGGCGTCATCGAGCATTTCGGCATGCCGGTGGACCCGGGAAACCTGTTGGTGCTGGGGCGCATCGGCGCGGTGCCCGTCGTCGTGCTGCCCGGCTGCGCGCGTTCGCCCAAGCTCAACGGCTTCGATTGGGTGCTGCAACGCTTAGCCGCCAACATTCCCGTCACGCGCGGCGACATCATGAGCATGGGTGCGGGCGGCTTGCTGGTGGATACCCCGGCGCGCCCGCTGCCGCGTGATGCGGCGGTGAAGGCCGAGGCCGCCCGCGCGCAACCCGCCATCACCGCCATCGTACTGGCGGCCGGTCAATCGCGCCGGATGGGTGGGCCCAATAAGCTGCTCATGACGGTCGAGGGCAAACCTTTGATCCGCCGCACGGTCGAGACGATTCTGGCCTCTGGCATCGGCGAGATCATCGTCGTGCTGGGCCATCAAGAGGCCGAAGTGCGCGCCGCGCTGGCCGGATGCAGCGTGCGCTTTGCCGTCAACGCGCACTACGCCGATGGCCTGTCCACGTCGTTGAAGGTGGGGCTGGGCGTGGTCGATGCAGCCGCCGACGCGGCGCTGGTGTGCCTGGGCGACATGCCGCGGCTGCGGCCTGATCATCTACGCGCGCTGATTGCCGGTTTCGATGCCACCAACGACAAACTGATCGGCGTGCCGACGCATCTGGGCAAGCGCGGCAACCCGACTTTGTGGGCGCGGCGGTTTTTCGCCGACATGGCACAAGTTTCGGGCGACACGGGCGCGCGGCATCTCATCGGCGCGCATGAAACCCTTGTTTACGAAGTGGAATTTGACGACACTGCCGTGCTGACGGACCTGGACACCGCCGAACAATGGCAGAAGTTCAGGGCCGAGCAGGGCTAAGCCGGGGGACGCGATGCCGAATGGGGACGCAGGCCAACATTCCACCGACGTGATCATCGTCGGCGCGGGTCCGGTGGGCCTGTTCGCGGTGTTCGAGTTGGGCCTCTTGGGCCTTCAAGCGCACGTCATCGACATCATGGACAAGGTCGGCGGTCAGTGCGCCGAGTTGTACCCCGAGAAAGCCATCCTCGACATTCCCAGCCGCGTCAGAATCACCGGCGCGGACCTGGTGAACGATCTCATGGCGCAGATCGAACCCTTCAAGCCGACCATGCATTTGGGCGAAATGGCCGCGTCGTTGACCAAGCGCGACGACGGCAAATGGCGGCTGACGACGGATGCAGGCACCATCATCGACGCGCCGGTGATCTGCATCGCGGGCGGCGGCGGCAGCTTCACGCCCAAGAAGCCGAAACTCGAACGCCTCGATGAGTTCGAGGGCACGTCGGTGTTCTATTCCGTGCGCAAGATGGAGAACTTCCGCGGCAAGACCGTGATGATCGCCGGCGGCGGGGATTCCGCGCTCGACTGGACGGTGAACTTGAATCCGGTCGTGAAGGGCATGTCGCTGGTCCACCGGCGCAACGAATTCCGCGGCATGCAGGCGACCGTCGATCAGATGTACGCGCTGGTGAAGGCGGGAAAAGTGGACTTGCAGATCGCCGAGACCGTGCGGCTCAATGGTTCAAACGGAAAACTGGAGTCCGTCACGCTCAAGAACGCCGAGAAGGGCGAGTACGACGTGCCCGCGGACGTGTTCCTGCCGTTCTACGGCCTGACCATGAAGCTGGGCCCCATCGCCGACTGGGGCATCAACCTCGAGAGCAACAAAATCCCGGTCAACACTGAAAGCTTCGAGACCAATGTGAAGGGCATCTTCTGCATCGGCGACATGTGCGACTACCCGGGCAAGCTAAAGCTGATCCTGTCGGGTTTCCATGAATCGGCGCTGATGGCGCATGGCTCGTTCCACTACGCCCGGCCCAACCAGAAACTGCGCTTCGAGCACACCACGTCGAGTTCCAGCATCCAGGCCAAACTGGGCGTGACGGCCTAACCTCTCTTCGTCATCGCCCGACTTGATCGGGCGATCCATTGTCTAAAATCCCTCTGGCGCATGTGGAACGATGGACCGCCCGAATAAATCGGGCGGTGACAATGAAGTGATTCCCCCATTGAAATCCGCCCGGTTTTCCTAGATTAACCCGGCCCATGAACCTGACCGTCGTCCTGCCCGATGGCAGCGCGCGCCATGTGGGCTGCGCCTCCAAGGGCTCAGTTATGGAGTGCCTGCGCGGCGCGGGCGTACCGGTGCGTGCCGAGTGCGGCGGGGCCATGGCCTGCGCCACCTGCCATGTACGTGTGGACGAAGCGTGGCTGAGCAAAACCGGCAAGGCCGGGGACGACGAGGCGGACCTTCTGGATATGTCGGACTACCGGGCGGATAACTCCCGGCTGTCTTGCCAGATCAAATGCGGCCCGGCGCTCGATGGCCTCACCGTCGCGCTGCAACTCGACGCGTTCGAGGGCTAACCGCATGAACGCGATTTCAGATCAGGTCGCGCGGCGGCGCACCTTCGCCATCATCTCGCACCCCGACGCAGGCAAGACCACACTGACCGAAAAACTGCTGCTGTTCGGCGGCGCCATTCAGTTGGCCGGCGCGGTCAAGGCGCGCGGTGATCGCCGCCGCGCGCGCTCGGACTGGATGAAGGTGGAGCAGGAGCGCGGCATCTCGGTGGCCTCGTCGGTCATGACCTACGACTACGCCGGGCGCACTTTCAATCTGCTCGACACGCCGGGCCACCAGGACTTCAGCGAGGACACCTACCGCACGCTCACCGCCGTGGACTCGGCCGTCATGGTGCTCGACTGCGCCAAGGGCATCGAGACGCAGACCTTGAAGCTGTTCGAGGTGTGCCGCATGCGCGACGTGCCCATCGTCACCTTCGTCAACAAACTCGACCGCGAGGGCCTCGACCCCTTCGCGCTGTTGGAGGAGATCGAGGACAAGCTGGCGCTGGACGTGGTGCCCGTCAGTTGGCCGATCGGCATGGGGCGCGGCTTTCTCGGCTGCTACGACCTGATCCGCGACCGGCTTATCTTGATGGCCCGCAGCAAGGGCGCGCATCTGGACGAGGGCACCGAGTGCAACGGGCTTGATGATCCGAAACTCGATGAGCTGCTGCCCGCCGACGCGGTGAAGAAGCTGCGCGAGGACGTGGCGATGGTGCGCGGGCTGTGCAAGCCCTTCGATCGGCAGGCCTATCTCGAAGGCCACATGACGGCGGTGTATTTCGGCTCGGCCTACAATAACTTCGGCGTGCGCGAACTGTTGCAGGGCCTGGCCGAGATGGCGCCCACGCCGCGCCCGCAGCCCACGGCCGAACGCAAAGTGGAGCCGACCGAGGATGACGTGGTGGGTTTCGTGTTCAAGATCCAGGCCAACATGGACCCCAAACACCGCGACCGCATCGCTTTCGTCCGTTTATCTTCCGGCCATTTCAAGCGCGGCATCAAGCTGCTCCATGTGCGCTCGGGCAAGCAGCTGACTATCCACAATCCGCAGATGTTTTTGGCCCAAGACCGCGAGACCGCCGAGGAAGCCTTTCCCGGCGACATCATCGGCATTCCCAACCACGGCAATTTGCGCATCGGCGACACGCTGACCCAGGGCGAGAAACTGCACGTGGTGGGCATCCCCAGCTTTGCACCCGAACTGCTGCAAACCGTGCGCCCCGAAGACCCGCTGCGCGCCAAGCACCTGGGCCGCGCGCTGGAACAATTGGCCGAGGAGGGCGCAGCCAGCGTGTTTCGTCCGCGCATCGGCACGGACTGGATTGTCGGCGTGGTGGGCAGCTTGCAGTTCGACGTGCTGGCCGACCGCATCCGCACCGAATACGATGTTCCGGTCAAGTTCGAGGCGTCCAGCCTGTTCACCGCGCGTTGGATCGGTGCGGACAACCCCGACGATCTGAAGAAATTCATGGACGCCAATCAGGGCAGCGTCGCGCTCGACCACGACAACGCGCCGGTGTTCCTCGCGCGCAACGCCTGGCACCTGGGCCGTTCACAGGAAGATTTCCCGAAGATCAAGTTCATGAAGACCCGGGAACACGTTCACAGCGACATGACCAAGTAAAAGGAGAAAGACCCATGACCATCGAACGCATCGAGTGCGGCGCGCGCATGAGCCAAGCCGTGGTTCACGGAAATACAATTTATCTGGCGGGCCAGGTGAACAAGGACGTGGCCGACGTCACCGGCCAGACCAACGCGGTCCTCAAGCAGATCGACGATCTGCTGACCAAGACTGGCTCGTCGAAAAACAGAATCCTTTCCGCCACGATTTATCTGGCCGACATCAAGACCTTCGCCGATATGAACAAGGCCTGGGACGCTTGGGTGCCGGCGCTGGCTTGCCCGGCGCGCGCCACCGTTGAAGCCAAGCTGGCGGGGCCTGAGTATCTGGTGGAAATCGCGGTGATCGCTGCCAAATAGAAAACGAAAAGGCTGTCACCCCGGGCTTGACCCGGGGTCCAGGGGTATTGGCACTCACGGTCGTAGGGTGCCAAAATACGACTCAAAGTGGTGGCTTTAGCGCGCTATAAGCCACTGACAAATAACCATAATATCCATTAAGCCGAATTCACTTTTCAGCCGTCTGAAAAGTATTAATATCCGTATCAATGACGTCGGGGGTGCCCAAACGGGGCCTTCGGCAGATCGGCTCGACCGGAAGGTGGGCCACCAGCGTGTCGTGTTGCTCAACGGAGGACATGATGCCCAAAAGTGAACGCCACTTTGGTCCCTCGGGGACAGCATCACACTCCTCCGTATTGAACTGCACGATCACGCGCAGCGTATCGAACGCCGCTTTGCGTTCCGGCGCTGAAATTGTCGGGCCCGTGTGCCCAGGAGGTTTGTGATGAATGCGATGACCAATTTCCGCCCCGCAGCCCTGACCACGCGCTCCTCGCGCATGCCGGTGCTGGCGTCCGACGCCGGGCTGTCGAAGTATCTCGACGAGATCAAGAAATTCCCCATGCTCGACCCGGCCGAGGAATACATGCTGGCCAAGCGGTTTTATGAGCATGAAGACACGGCGGCCGCGCACAAACTCGTCACCAGCCACCTGCGCCTCGTGGCCAAGATTGCCATGGGCTACCGCTATTACGGCCTGCCGGTGTCGGACCTCATCTCCGAGGGCAACGTCGGGCTGATGCGCGCGGTCAAGAAGTTCGAGCCCGATCGCGGGTTCCGCCTGGCCACGTACGCGATGTGGTGGATCAAGGCCGCCATCAACGAGCATGTGCTGAATTCGTGGTCGCTGGTGAAAGTCGGCACCGTGGCGGCGCAGAAGAAGCTGTTCTTCAACCTGCGCAAGCTGAAGGCCAAGCTGGGCCTGTACGACGAAGGCGACATTCCGCACGAAGCAGCCGAGAACATCGCCAAGCGCCTGGATGTGACGACCGAGGAGGTTCACGACATGAACCGCCGCCTGTCGAAGGGCGACTCCTCGCTCAATCAGCCCGTCGGCGAAGACGCCGATTTGCAGCGCCAGGACTTGCTGTTGGACGAGCGCCCGGATCAGGAGACCGTGCTGGGCGACCGTCAGGAACGCACCGTGGGCATGAAGCTGCTGCGCGAGGCCATGGGCGTGCTCAGCCCGCGCGAGCGCGCGGTGATCGAGCAGCGCCGCTTGGCCGACGAGCCACGCACGCTCGAAGACATCGGCGCGGACTTCGGCATCAGCCGGGAACGCGTGCGCCAAATCGAGAACAAAGCCTTCGCCAAGCTGCAAAAGGCGGTGCTGGATGCGGCCACGGCCATCGAGGCGGCGACGGCGAAGGCCCTGCCGCCGGCCAAGGCGGCGTAAAGCCGAAAGAATGGATTCCTGCTTGCGCAGGAATGACGGTTAAGATGAATTGTCATCCCCGCGAAAGCGGGGATCCATTTTTTTGAAGTCTGATGTCTCTGCCCGACCGCTATATCCTGACCATCACCTGCCCCGACGCCACCGGCCTTGTCGCCGCGGTGTCGGGATTCCTGCGCGACCAGGGCTGCTTCATCGACGAGTCCAATCAGTACGGCGACCCGGCGACGCAGCGCTTCTTCATGCGCGCGGTGTTCACGCGCTCCGCCGCCAGCCCGGCCATCGGCGCGCTCAAGGCGGCGTTCGCGGGCGTGGCCGCGCCCTTTACGATGAATTGGGAGATCACCGACTGGCACCACAAGCCGCGCGTGGTGATCGCGGTATCAACCTTCGGCCATTGCCTGAACGATCTGCTGCACCGCTGGCACGTGGGCCAGTTGGCGATCGACGTGGCGGGCGTGGTCTCCAACCACGACGCCATGCGCAGTCTGGTGGAATGGCACGGCATTCCCTATCACCACCTGCCCGTGACGCCCGACAACAAGACTGCGCAGGAAACACAACTGCTCGCGCTGTTCAGTTCGCTCGGCGGCGAGTTGTTGGTGCTGGCGCGCTACATGCAGGTGCTGAGTGCATCGGCTTGCGAGACTCTGAAGGGCCGCTGCATCAACATCCACCACTCCTTCCTGCCCAGCTTCAAGGGCGCGCGTCCCTACCAGCAGGCCTATGACCGCGGCGTGAAGATCATCGGCGCCACCGCGCACTACGTGACGGCGAACCTGGACGAAGGCCCGATCATCGATCAGGCCGTCGAACGCGTCGATCATACCCACGCGGTGTCGGACATGGTGGCCATCGGCCGCGATTTAGAGAACGTGGTGCTGTCGCGCGCGGTGCGCTACCACGCCGAGCGCCGCGTGCTCATGAACGACGGCAAAACCGTTGTTTTTAAATAGGTTAACAACCCTGCGACGCCGACTTAGGGCTTCTATTTTGACCAAAATACTCTAGATTTTGGGTCGAAACCTTGATGTTTGCGGCCTGCGCCGCGCCGAGACCAAAAAATGTCCAAAACCATCCTGATCGTCGAAGACAACGAGTTGAACATGAAGCTGTTCAACGACCTGTTGGAGGCGCACGGCTACAACACGTTGCAGACGCGCGACGGCCGCGACGTCATGAGCATGACGCGCAAGCACAGGCCCGATCTGATCCTGATGGACATTCAACTGCCCGAGATTTCGGGGCTTGAGATCGCCAAGATGCTGAAAGCCGACGACGACCTGAATTCGATCCCGGTGGTGGCGGTCACGGCCTTCGCCATGAAGGGCGACGAGCAGAAAATCCGCAACGGCGGCTGCGACGGCTACATCGCCAAGCCGATTTCCGTGAACAACTTCCTGCTGACGGTTGCGAAGTTTTTGGAAACGCCAAAGGCGGCTTAAAATACAAGCTGCTGTCGCCACCCGATTCATTCGGGTGGCGCATTTATCCACCCAGCACTGGAGCGAATTGAGGAATGGATCGCCCGAATAAATCGGGCGATGACAAGTGTTGGTTACTCAACAAAAAACCCGCCATCACAGGCGGGTTTTCGTCTTATCAGGCACCTTCGGCGGCTGCCTGACGGGAGATCAAGACCTTCAGCGGCTACTTGATCTTACCTTCCTTGAACACCACGTGCTTGCGCACGACCGGGTCGTACTTTTTCAGTTCGAGCTTCTCGGTCTTGGTGCGCGGGTTCTTCTTGGTGACGTAGAAGAAGCCCGTGTCGGCGGTGCTTTCCAGTTTGATCTGAATGGTGGCCGGTTTCGCCATAGCGCAGTTTCCTAAAGCGGCACGGGAACCTTAAAGGGCCCCCGGCGAGAAGGCGCGGACAATACACCGCGCGGGCGTGAAGTCAAGCCGCGCCGGACCGTGATAAAGCGTTGAAAATCAACGGCTTATTTGCTGGCGGCGAGGCTCGCCGACGACGCCTGGGCGTACAGTGCGCGGTCCGCGGCCACCCGCACGGCCAACGCCTGATCGATCTCGGCGTCGGGCCGCGACTGGGCCGGGCACAGACCGCGCAGCTTGGCGGTGGACTCGGCACTTCGCTCGACGGTGCGCCAAGCCTCGGGCAGGGCGCGCCAGGGCGCTTCGCGGCGATACACGCGCTCCATGATGGCGGCCAGCGAGACGTCGGCGTCGCTGGTGCAGATGGCCGGCAGCACGCCCAGGCCGTGCATGCGATACCCACCGGGCGTGACCACCTCGGCCCAGGTCAGCGCGATCTCGCCGTCGTTGGGCAGCCGGATCAGGGTCTGCACCGAGCCCTTACCCAGCGTGTTGGTGCCCACGATCAGCGCGCGGCCGTTGTCGGCCAAGGCGGCCGCGGTGATTTCCGACGACGAGGCGGACTTGCCGTCCACCAGCACGACCATGGGCTTGCCCTCGGCGATGTCGCCGGGCCGCGCGGCGTAATACTGCTTGGCACCCGGATGACGCCCAGTCAGCGTGGTGATGGTGCCGCCTTCAAGAAACAGATCGCTCAGGTCGACGGCCTGATCGAGCAGCCCGCCGGGATCGCCGCGCAGGTCCAGCACCAAGCCCTGCAGGCCGCCGTTCGTTTGCGCCTTGGCGTCGGCCACGGCCTGAGAGACGTCGGCGCTGGTGCGGATGTTGAAGCTGCGCACGCGGATGACGGCGATGCCTTCGTCCAGCGTCAGTTCCACCGTGCGCGGCACGATCAGGCTGCGGCGCACCGGAATCAGCAGCGCGCGGTCTTCGCCGGGGCGAAACACCGATAGTTTTACCGTGCTGTCGGGCGGGCCGGCCAGGATGCGCCGCGCGCCCTCGCGGCTTTGGCCGACGAGCGATTTGTTGTCGGCGGTGGCGATCATGTCGTCGGCCTTAAGACCGCTGCGCGCGGCCGGTCCGTCGGCGATGACCGCGCGGATGATCGCCCCGCCCGGTACCATGTCGTAGTCCACGCCGATGCCCACGAAGCCGTTGCGCACGGCGCGCGCGGCGCGCGCGTTACGCCCGCCGGAATAGCGCGAGTAGGCGTCGATCTTGGCCAACGCGCCCTCGAACATGAACTGATACATGGCGTCGGGTTCGGCCACCGCGGCGATGGGCGAGAGTTTGCGGGCGTGGGCCAGAATCTCAGTCGTCGCGGTCACCCAGCCCTGCAGATCGTTTTCCAACGGGCGTTTGACCGCGACCGTGGGCTGTTCGGCCCGCGTCAGCCTCAGCGCCGCGTCGTCGGCCTCCAGCCGCAAACCGGGATCGACTTGATGAATGCTCGTCAGTCCGGCCAGAAACAACTCATCCGTCGAGAGTTCCACCAGCCCCTTGTCGCGGATTTCGCCAAAGCCCGCCCGCAGGACCGAGGCCATCGCCTCGGCTTCCATCTTGGAGGTCGTGCGCGCGCCGCGTGCGGTATTCGTCTCGGGTTGCGCGGCGCAGGCGGCCAGAACGATCAGCGCGCAGGTTATGACAAGCGCGCGTTTAACGCCGCCGCCGCTTGTGCTTGGCGGCGCGTTGCGGCCGATTGTGTCGCTGTGGTCTGACGATGCCACGCGCCGGACTGCTCCCCTCGACGTACTCGAACACGATGCCCCCCGTGATGTCGTCGGTCTCAAGCAACCGCACCATCACGGCCTCTCCCACCTGCAAGACTAACCCATGGCGCTGCCCGATCAAGCGGTGATGGGCTTCGTCCAGATCGTAATAATCCCTGGGCAGATTACGCATGGGCAGAATGCCGTCGGCACCCGTTTCATCGAGCGTGATAAAGACCCCAAACCGACTAACCCCATTCACGCGGCCCCGGAAGGTGGCGTCGATCTGGTTGCTTAAATAAGCCGCCGTGAAGCGGTCCACGGTTTCGCGTTCCGCCGTGGCCGAACGGCGCTCGGTCATGGAGATGTGCGTGGTGATCTCGTCCAGGTCCGGGTCTTGCGTCGGGTCCCAGCCGCCGTCGCCCAGCTTGCCCGCCGCGATCAGGGCGCGGTGGACCAACAGGTCCGAGTAGCGCCGGATCGGCGAGGTGAAGTGGGCGTAGCGGCGCAACGCCAGACCAAAGTGCCCGACGTTGTTGGCGCTATAGACGGCCTGCGATTGCGTGCGCAGGACAAGTGTATTCACCAAGTGCTCATGCGGCCCGCCGCGCACCTTCGTGAGGATGCGGTTGAAGTCCGCGGGGCGCGCCGAGCCGGCGTTGGGCGCGGGCAGGTCGAGGCTGGTCAACGCCTCTTTCAGCGCATCGACGCGCTCGGGGTCGGGCCGGTCATGGACGCGATAGACGCACGGGTAGGCCGAGCCTTCCAGGCGTTCGGCGGCGGCGACGTTGGCCGTGATCATGAACTCCTCGATCAGCTTGTGGCTGTCGTAGCGCGCGCGCGGCACCACGCCTTTGATGTGGCCCTCGCGGTCGACGATGATCTGGCGTTCGATCAGGTCCAATTCCAGCGTGCCGCGCTGACGGCGCGATTCCAGCAGCGACTTGAACGCACCGTAGAGCGGCTTGAGGATCGGCTCGACCAAGGGCCCCGTCAGATCATCCGGGTGGCCGTCGATGGCGGCCTGGACTTGGGTGTAGGTCAGCCGCGCCACGGATCGCATCAGCCCGCGCACGAATTTATGGCGCAACAGCTTGCCGTCCTTGTCGATCCACATATGCGCGGCCAGGCACGGTCGGTCTTCCTTGGGCTTGAGCGAGCACCAGCCGTTGGAGAGTTCCTCGGGCAGCATCGGCACGACGCGGTCGGGGAAGTAGGTGGAATTGCCGCGCGCAAAGGCATCGCGGTCCAGCGCGTCGCCGGGGCGCACGTACCAGGACACATCGGCGATGGCCACCAGCAGGTGCCAGCCGCCTTGGTTTTCCGGATCGGTATCGGCTTCGGCCCACACGGCGTCGTCGAAATCGCGCGCGTCCTCGCCGTCGATGGTGATCAGCTGAATCGAACGCAAGTCGGTGCGCGTGCCCAAGGTCGCGGCCTTGCTCTCGCGCGCCTGGCGTTCGGCCTCTTCGGAGAAGATGTGCGGTATGCCCTGCGCGTGGATGGAAATCAGGCTGAGGTTCTTGGCGCGGTCCATCTTGCCGTAGCGCTCGACCACGCGGGCCTGCTGGGGCCCGTGATGGCGCGTGGCGATGATCTCCACAGCCACCAAATCACCAGCCTCGGCGTTCATGCTGTCCTTTGCCGCGATCGACACCTCATTTCGGTAGCGCCGGTCCACGGGCCGCAGCCGACCGCCGCCCGCCAAAGGCTCAAACACGCCCAGCAGCCGCCCGCTGCCGGCGGGCATGCGCTTCATCACGCGCGCTTCGTAGGCGTCATCGCCCGCGGGCGTGAGTTTGGCGAGCACGCGGTCGCCGATGCCCAGCGCCGGCCCGCGCCCGGGCTTGTCGATCACCAGAATGGCGGGCGGGGTTGAGTCGAAGGCCCAGTTGACGGGCTTGGCGAACAGATCGCCGTCGTTGTCGATGCTGGAAATTTCCAGCACGTCCTGCGGCGGCAGCACGCCGACCTTTTGGAAGCGCCGTTTGCTCTTTGAAACGTCGCCGGGCATCGACATCTGTTTCATCAGGGCCTTGAGCGCGATCTTGGCTGGGCCGCGCACGCCAAACGCGCGCGCGATTTCGCGCTTGCCCACGGGGCCTTGCGACGTGCGGATGAACTCGCGGATTTGCTCCTCGGAGGGCAGGGGGGCGGCGTGTTTCTGCCGAGGTTGTTTCTTCGCTCGTGTTGGTAGTTGGTTCACTTTAGTTGTCTTAACTTTCAATAACTGGTTTGCTTTAAGTCCCCATATCTTGGGGTATTATCTTACGATGATTTGATCGATCAGGATAACGTCATGCGTAATTCATATACTGCGAGGCTTTCAGCCAAGTTTCAGATTGCCATTCCTAAAGCCCTAAGTGATGCCAAAGGATGGAAGTCAGGCCAGGAGTTTGCCTTCATCCCCAAGGGTAATGGCGTTCTGCTCATTCCGGTTCCTAGCCAGTATCAACTGGCTGGACTGTTGCGCGGCGCGTTCCGCAACGATGTACGAGATCGCAAAGACTGAGTCTAACGCGACCGCTTTATAGGCCAGATCGATAATCGATTACGCCTGCGCTGACTTCCGCGCGGTGGCACGGCCGTTCGCACGGCCTTTCGGAGGGGCTTTGCCGGGGGTCTTGGCGGCTTTCTCGGCCAAGATCGTCACGGCCGCCTCGATGGTCAGCCCGTCGGCCTCGATGCCGCGGGGCAGGGTGGCGCGCACCTCGCCGTGCTGCACGTATGCGCCGAAGCGTCCTGCTCTTAATGTGATGGTCTTGCCGTCGGTCGGGTGCGGGCCCAGAATTTTGCCCGCGGTCTTGGCGGCGCGTGCCGCGGCGCGCTCGGCACCTTCGGCCAGCACCACGACCGCGCGGTTGAGCCCGATCTCGAGCACGTTGTCGTCGCCCTTGAGCGACTGAAAGCGGTCGCCGAGCTTCAAATACGGTCCAAAGCGGCCGTTACCGGCGAAGATGATCTCGCCCGTTTCCGGGTGCGCGCCCACTTCGCGCGGCAGGGCCAGCAGCTTCAAAGCCGCGGCCAGTTCGATGGTGTTGGCGTCCAGGTCTTTCGGAATCGAGGCGCGCTTGGGCTTGGGGCCCTTGGGCGCGGCTTTTTTGCGTTTCTTTTTCGGCTTGCCCTTGGCGTCGAGTTCCACGGGTTCCGGTTCTGCGGGTTTGACCGGCGCGGGTGCCGGTTCCTCGCCGCCCAACTGCACATAGGGACCATAGGGGCCCACGCGCAACGTGACCTTGAAGCCCGTGACCGGGTCGAGACCCAGTTCCTTCGGGCCGTTAAGCGCCACGGAACCTTCGGCGGGTTCGGGCGCGCCGAGCGGCCGGGTATAGCGGCACTCGGGGTACTTGCTGCAACCGATGAACGAGCCGAACTTGCCGAACTTCAGGCCGATGCGCCCATCCGCGCAGGCCGGGCATTTGCGCGGGTTGGAACCGTCGGCACGCTCGGGAAACAGGTGGGGCTCAAGGGCTGCGTCCAGCGCGTCGATGACGGCGGTGCGCGTCAGATCCTTGGTGCCTTCCACGGCGGCGGAGAAATCCCGCCAGAACTCGGCCAGCACTTTTTTCCAATCCAGACTGCCGTTGGAGATTTCGTCGAGCTGCGCCTCCAGGTTCGCCGTGAAGTCGTACTCCACGTAGTGCATGAAGAAGTTTTCCAGGAACGAAATCAGCACCCGGCCGCGGTCTTCGGGGATGAAGCGGCGGTTGTCCATGCGGCAGTACTTGCGGTCCTGAAGCACCTGGATGATCGAGGCGTAGGTCGAGGGCCGGCCGATGCCTTCTTCCTCCAGCGCTTTGACCAAGCTGGCTTCCGAGAAGCGGGGCGGCGGCTGGGTGAAGTGCTGGGCAGGTACGACGTTAGCGACGGATGCGCCCTGGCCTTCGCTCATGGCAGGCAGGATGCGGCCCACGCCTTCTTCCTCGGCCTCGGCGGCCGTGGCCAGCGAGGGGGCCTCTTCATAGACCTCTAAAAATCCTTTGAAATTGATCACCGAGCCGTTGGCGCGCAGTTGAACTTTGCCGTCGGGCGTGGCCACCGTCACGGCTACCTGGTCGAGCAGGGCGGCTTCCATCTGCGAGGCGACGGTGCGCTTCCAGATCAGGTCATAGAGCTTCAACTGCTCGGCGTTGAGGTAGGGCTCCATCTGTTTGGGCGTGCGGCGCGGATCGGTGGGGCGGATGGCCTCGTGGGCTTCTTGCGCGTTCTTGGCCTTGGAGACATAGACGCGCGCCTCCTTGGGCAGGAACCGCGCGCCGTAGGTGTCGGTCACCAGCTTGCGCACGGTGTTGATGGCCTCGGCGTCCATCTGCACGCCGTCGGTCCGCATATAAGTGATCAGGCCGACCGTCTCGCCGCCGATGTCCACGCCTTCATAAAGGCGTTGGGCGACGGTCATGGTCTGGCGGGCGGAGAAGTACAGCCGGCGCGAAGCGTCTTGTTGGAGCGTCGAGGTGGTAAAGGGCGCGTAGGGGCGGCGCTGCTTGGTCTTTTTCTCGACCGCCGTGACCTTGAACGCGCCGTTGCGGACCATGTCCGCGGCGCGGCCGGCCAGGGTTTCGTTGTTCAGGTCGAACTTGTCGAGCTTCTTGCCGTCGAGGTGGGTCAGGCGGGCCGAGAACGGCTCGGCCTTGTCGGTCGTCATGTCGACGTCGACCGACCAGTATTCCTGGGCCTTGAACTTCTCGATCTCTAACTCGCGGTCGCAGATCATGCGCAGGGCCACGGACTGCACGCGGCCTGCGGACTTCGCACCGGGCAGCTTGCGCCACAATACGGGCGAGAGGGTGAAGCCGACCAGGTAGTCGAGCGCCCGGCGGGCGAGGTAGGCGTTGATCAGGGGCTGGTCAAGGTCGCGGGGGTTGGCCATGGCCTCCAGCACCGCGTTCTTGGTGATGGCGTTGAAGGTGACGCGCTTGACGGGCAGGCCCTTCTTGATGGCCTTGCGCTTTTTCAGTTCATCCAGCACGTGCCAGGAAATGGCCTCGCCCTCGCGGTCGGGGTCGGTGGCCAGGATTACGCCGTCGGAGTCCTTCACGGCATCGGCGATGGCTTTGACGTTCTTCACGGAGGAGGCGTCGACCTCCCAATCCATGGCGAAGTCCTCGTCCGGGCGCACCGAGCCGTCTTTGGGCGGCAGGTCGCGGACGTGGCCGTAGGAGGCGAGCACATGGTAGCCCTCGCCGAGATACTTATTGATGGTCTTGGCTTTCGCCGGTGACTCAACGATGACGACCTGCATCGGGCGTCCTACTTCCCTGGTTCAAGCGATTTCTGATGCGGTTCAGACGGTACTTAAAGCGCCACCCGGCGCCGGTCCGACCGCTATTTTGGAACGTGGTACGCGGGAAAAGTTAACAAATTCAAACCTTTCCAACTCGGGCGACACGGTTGCCCGGGTAACGCTCCACGGTTCCTTCAAGTTCCATCTCAAGCAGAAGGGTGGTTAACGATGGGGCGGACACTTGGCATTGGCGCACCAGTTCGTCAACCGCGACCGGGGTTGGCCCCAGGGCCTGCAGGATCTGGCCCTTCAAGGTATCTGGATCAATATCCGTATAAATTTCAATATCTTGTGAATCAGAGTTCTCAATCGACATTAAACTTGAATCTTTTTTGTCTGGCCGTCCCAAGGCCTCCAAAACGTCCTCCACTGAGCGGACAAGAACCGCCCCGTCCCGAATCAGGCTGTTGGGCCCTTCCGACCGTGGATCGAGCGGCGAACCGGGTACGGCGAAGACTTCGCGGCCCTGGTCAAGCGCCTGGCGGGCGGTGATCAGCGAGCCCGATTTCAAGGTGGCCTCGACCACGATCACCCCCTTGCTCAGGCCTGAGATGATGCGGTTGCGGCGCGGGAAGTGTCCGGCCTGGGGTTCCGTGGCGGGGGACAGTTCCGAGACCACCGCACCGGATTTGAGGATCTTCTGATACAGCGTGCGATGTTCGGGCGGATACACGACATCGACCCCCGAGGCCACCACGGCGGCGGTGAGGCCTTTCGACAAGGCGCCCTCATGGGCTGCGCCGTCGATGCCGCGCGCCAGTCCCGAGACCACCATAAACCCCGCGTCGGCCAGGTCGGCCGCCAGCTTTTTGGCGAATTTCTTGCCGTTCAGGCTGGCGTTGCGCGCACCCACCATGCCGATGCAGGGCCGGTTCAGCACCGAAACGTCCCCCAGCACCCACAGCACCGGCGGGGCGTCGTCGATCTGGCGCAGCAGGTCCGGGTAATCCGCTTCGCAGCTGGGCACGGCACGGATGCCCTCGCGCGCGGCGGTTTGCAGTTCGCGTTCGATGCGGTCGGGCTCGGGTGCATCTTTTTTCACGGCCGCCAGCGCGGCGCGGGCCGAGCCGTGCTTGGCCAAGAGTTGCTTGAAGGTGATGGGGCCGACGCCCTCGGTGCCGATGAGCCGCAGCCAGTCGATCAGCTCATCCCGGCTGAGTGAGGCTATCAAGCAGTCTTGGCTCCGCCGATCTTGGGTTCCTCGCCCTTGAGAAGCCGCGCGATGTTGGCGTGGTGGCGCGCCCAGCCCAAGATTCCCAGCGCCAGGAAGGCCAGCGCGTGATTTGGATAGCCAAGTATGAATGCGTAGAGCGGTGCCAAGGCCAGCGCCACAAGCGCGGCCAGCGACGAGTAGCGGAAGATCGCCGCGATCACCAACCAGGTGGCGCAGGCCATGACCCCGGCCATGGGCAGCGCGGCCAGAAATAGACCTATCGTCGTGGCCATGCCTTTGCCGCCCTTGAAGCTGAGCCAGACGGGGAAGTTGTGCCCGACCACCGCGCCGACGCCGGCGACCAGCGCCAGAATTTCCGCAGCCTCGCCCTCGGCGATCAGGCGCACGACGACCACGGCAATCGCGCCCTTGGCGCCGTCCAGGATCAGCGTCAGGGCGGCGAGGTCCTTGCGGCCCGTGCGAAGCACATTGGTGGCCCCGATGTTGCCCGAACCGATGGAGCGGATATCGCCCAAGCCCGCGGATTTCGTCAGCACCAGACCAAACGGAAGCGAGCCGAAGCCATAGCCGATCAGGGCCGCGACGATGACCGCGCCGATGGACAATGCGGTGGGCGTCATGACGCGCCGTCCATGAGGTTGAAGACCGTGCGTCCGTCGATCACCGTGCGCATGGTTTTGCCCTGCACCGGCTGGCCGTCGAAAGGCGAGTTCTTGGATTTGGAGCGGAAGTCGTCGGCCACCACTTTCCAGCCGCGGTCGGGATCGAAGATCACCAGATCGGCTTTCTTACCCTTGGCCAGCCGCCCGGCATCGAGGCCCAGTAACTCGGCCGGGGCGACGGTCAGCCGTCGCAACACATCCATCAGCGCCATGTCGTTGGAGTGGTGCAGACCCATGGACACCGCCAGCAGGGTTTCCAGCCCGCTACCGCCGAAGGCCGCTTGCGCGAAGGGCAGCCGCTTGGAGTCCTGGTCATGGGGGGCGTGGTCGGACGCGATGCAGTCAATGATGCCCGACTTCAGGCCCTCGACGATGGCCTGGCGGTCGGCCTCGGTGCGCAGCGGCGGAGAGAGCTTGGCGAAGGTACGGTAGTCGCCCACGGCCAGTTCATTGAGCGCAAAATAGAACGGCGCGGTATCGCAGGTGACGTTCAGGCCCCGCGCCTTGGCCCGGGCGATGATCTCGACACTTTCAGCCGTTGAAATATGCGCGGCGTGGTAGCGCGCACCCGTCATGGCCACCAAGCGCAGGTCGCGCTCGAGCATGATGATCTCGGCCTCACGCGGGATTCCGCTCAGGCCCATGCGGGTGGAGATTTCCCCGGTGTTCATCACGCCGTTGGCCAACGACGGCTCTTCCGGGTGCTGGATGATGAGAAAGTCGAAGGTGGCGGCATAGGCCAGCGCGCGGCGCAAAACTTGCGCGTCGGAAATGGCCCTGGTGGCGTCGGTAAAGCCCACCGCGCCGGCCTCGGCCAACAGCCCCATCTCGGCCAGTTCCTTGCCTTGCAGGCCCTTGGTCGCAGCACCGTAAACATACACTTTGGTCAGCGCATGGCGGCGCGCACGCCGGGCGACGTATTCCACCGTGGCTTCGTCGTCGATGATGGGGTTGGTGTTGGGCAGGCCGACCATGGTCGTCACGCCGCCGGCCACGGCCGCTTCGCCGCCGCTTTTCAGGCTTTCTTTGTGTTCTTCGCCGGGCTCGCGCAGTTGAACGCGCATGTCCACCAGACCGGGTGCCAGGCATAGCCCGCCGCAGTCGACCACCTTCACGTCCTTGGGCGGCTTGGCCTCGAAGAGTTTGCGCCCCACGTCGGCGATTTCCTCGCCGATGGTCAGCAGTTCACCGGGGCCGTCGAAGCCCGTGGCCGGGTCGATGACCCGCGCGTTCACATAGGCGACCTTGCCGGGTGCTGCGACGCTCATGGGGCTGCTCCCATGGCCGTTTGGTTCGCGTTATTGGCCGCCAGGATTTCCAGCACGGCCATGCGCACGGCCACGCCCATTTCCACTTGCTCACGGATGGCGCTGCGTTCCACGTCGTCGGCGACGTCGCTGTCGATTTCCGTGCCGCGGTTCATGGGCCCGGGGTGCATGATCAGCGCGTCGGGCTTGGCCTGGGCCAGTTTGGCGCGGTCCAGCCCAAAGAAGCGGAAGTACTCGCGCACCGAGGGGATGAAGCTGCCCTTCATGCGTTCGTTCTGCACGCGCAGCATCATGACGATATCGGCGTCCTTCAATCCGGCGCTCATGTCGGTGAACACCTCGACGCCCAGCCGGTCCAGCCCGCCGGGCATCAACGTGCGCGGCGCGATGGCGCGAACCCGCGCGCCCATGGTCAGCAGCAGATGGAAGTTCGAGCGCGCCACCCGGCTGTGCAGCACGTCCCCGCAGATCGCCACGACCAAGCCGTTCAATTTGCCCTTGCGGCGGCGGATGGTCAGCGCGTCCAAAAGCGCCTGTGTGGGGTGCTCGTGGCTGCCGTCGCCGCCGTTGACCACGCCGCAGTTGACCTTGTCGGCCAGCAGTTTGACCGCGCCGGAGTCCGAATGGCGCACGCACAACACGTCGGGGTGCATGGCGTTCAGCGTCACGGCGGTGTCGATCAGCGTCTCGCCCTTGGTGACCGAACTGGTGTCCACCTGCATATTCACCACATGCGCGCCCAGCCGCAGACCGGCCAGTTCAAACGAGGTGCGGGTGCGTGTGGAGTTCTCGAAAAACAGGTTGATCACCGTGCGGCCCGTCAGCGCGTCGGTGGTCTTGGCGTCGGACCGGTTAAGCGCGATGAAGCGCTCCGAGCGGTCCAGCAAGTGATTGATTTCTAAAGGAGTAAGGCCTTCGATGCCCAGGAGATGACGGTGGGGGAAGACCGGGTCACGCATGAGGCCGCACCATATGTGCGGGCCCAGGGCCGGTCAAGTGGTGGGCCTTCGGTTCAGGCGATCTTGGCTTCCAGGCCGCGCGCGGCGTCGATGAAGATCGGCACGAACTTGTCCTCCAGCGCCTTGCGGGTCAGCGCGGTGGCGAAGAAGCGCATCGACAGGCAGCCCACCACCTCGACGCCGTGCATCACCGGCACGGCGATGGCCGCGCTGCGCTTGAGGCCCTTGGTGTAGGAATAGCCCGAGTAATAGGCGTAGCCCTTGGCGCGGATGGCGGGCATGGCGGCGTGGAATGCGGTGAGCTGCGCGGGCGTGCCGCACAGCATTTCAGTGGTCTCGGTCATGCACGCCGCGATCAGTTCGTCGCGGGTCTTGGGCTCGCTGAACGCCAGATAGGCGTAGCCCGAGGCGGTGTTGAGCAGCGGCACCAGCGCGCCGGTGTGAAAGCGTGTTTCGATCATCGGGCTGTCGAAGTCGCTGGCCAGCCGCATGATCAGCGCGGCGCGGCGCGGCACGTTCAGGCTGACGGGCCACACCAGCTCGCGGCCCAACTGCGCCACCAGTGGTTTGGCGTGCTCGTCGACCCACGATTGGCCGCCGAACCCTTTGCTCAGGTGCAGCACGGCGGCGGTGAGGAAGAACGCGCCGTTGTCGTCGCCGCGCTGCACGTAGCCCAGCGAGCGCAGCGTTTCGAGGATGCGGTAGGTGGTGGCGCGCGGCAGATGCGTGGCGGCTGCGATCTGCGCGACGCTGGAACCGTTGTTGGCGTTGAGCGCGTTGAGCACCGCGAACGAGCGCACGACCGAGTTGACGGTCTCGGCCGAGGAGCCCGTTTTCTTGGTCCGGATCGCTGTAGGAGTTGACTTGGCGGCCACGCTCATCCCACCGGCGGAAGATCGCCGGGCGGCTGATACGGCGCGGCTGCGCGTCTCGACGGTCATCGCTGTCCAAAGGCCCCATCGGCCGGTTTTATGATTTAAAAGCCGACTGAATGTTGCTCCCGGCGGATTGGGGCGCAAGGGGGAACTTAACCGACAATACAATGAGTTGATGAAGTCGCTGCTGGGCGCAGCCCTCAGGTCGGCATGAAGAACTGGCCCGGCGGCGCTGCAAAGACGTCGGTCAGCACATCGCGTCGCTGCGGCGCGACGGCGGCGGCCAGCGGATTAGGCTCCTGCCCGGCCTGAATGGCGGCGGAGAATTGCGACAAAACATCAGGGTTGGGCGGAGCGAAGAGTTCCGCGGGCAGTTCGCTAGCCGCGGCTGTCGTGGGCGGCACTGCGGTGACCGTGATCCGATAGGTTCCAGTCGCCCCCGTGCGGGAAAAAACCTCAAGCGCCGAAGCGGCCGTGCCTTCGACGATTGTTTCAACGCGTGGTCCGTTGTTGCCGGCCACTTGGGTGATGACGCCGCTGAATGAACGGATGTTGATGTCGGGATCTGCGAGCCGCTCGTTGTCCGCACCGACTCCTTCGACAACGACGCGGAAGCGTAGTCCCGCCGGCAGCAAAAGGCGGAAGTAATCCGAGTCAGTTGCTGTTCCTAGCGCGGCTGTGAACGTATGACCGGGATGCAATGCGGGGGCTTGAGTGACTGGGCTGCCTGGAAACGCGGCGATGTCGGCGGGTTCGGTGGCCTGGATGGGCGTGTTGCCGCGGCCGAAGTCGATCTCGTAGCCGGCGTGCTTAGTACCGACTGCCGCGACCACCGCGTAATATTGCGTGCCTGCAACGGTATAGAAGTTCAACGTGCCGCTGCCGAACGGATTGCTTCCGGTATATCGCTGCTGAGTCACCAGTGCTCGATTGTTGTCGTAAATGCGCAGTTCAATGTCGCTGGTGTAACGGGCAAGGCTCACCGATGCCGTCCCGGTCGTCGTCGGAGTGAAGGTGTAATAGTCCTCGCGGTCTGCGCCGCCGACGTATCCTTCGCGGTACACCACCGACAACGAATTGGTCACGGCAGTTTCGAAGGTGTCGTTGCCGTCCGCCGCGCCGCGCGGATCTAGCAGCGTACTCAGGGTGTAGTTGCCTCTGCGTACTTCGGCGTCAGGAGCGATGCGTACATAGTACGTTCCGCCGGCTTCGACGGCGAACCTGAGTGACTGGAATGTGGATGTGCCGCCGTCTGCGATAACGCGCTGTTGGGCATCCAAAACTGAAAAGTTGTATGAAGCGATGCTATAAAGCGAGGAGAACCCGCCGCCAGAAATCGTTGCGGAAACGATGCCGCTTTGCGTTGGGCGCAGGACGAAATAGTCGACCGGGTCGACCGTAATGTCGCCGATGGAGTCCGAGTGAACCGTGTCCAGTGTCAAGGCCTGGGCGGTGTCAGCCGTATTGTTGGTGTCGTTCAGTGTGCCCGTGCGTAGGGTATAATTAGTCAGCGTCGTGCCCGCGGGCGGCAACACTTCAACGAAATACGTTTGTCCTGCGATGACGGCTTGGGTGATAAATTCCACAGCTGTCGGACCACGTCCCTCCGCCAATAGGACGCGGTTTGAATCATAAAGGCGAAGGTCGATATTACCTGCCACCCCGCCGAAGCCCACCCCGCGCCCAGAAAGAAGCACATTCAATGCTCCGCTTTGCGCGGCGGTGAAGCTGAAAAAATCGACGAAGTCGAAGCTGCCGATGCTGTTCTCGACTGTCAGGGATGCGCCGGTCAGCACGGTGGCGGTGTCGAAGGTCTCGTTGGCGTCGGTTGGGTCGATGAAATTAAAGAAGGAATAGCTGGACTGGATGGTGCCCGTCGATTCCATTTTGACATAGTAGGTCTGTCCAGAGCGAACGTCATAAGTCCAGAGGGCTGATGGGTTAGCGCCAGCTTGCCAAGTCGTGCTGTATAGCAGCGATCTGTTTTGATCATAGACGCTGAACGTCGCCGGCGAGTTCGCGCTTTGCCCGCTAGAAAAAGTGACTCGGCCGTTGGTGGTCGGCGTGAACCGAAAATAGTCGGCGGCGTCGCTGAGGCCGACCCAGTTAGTCGTTTGCCTGGCATTCCTGTCCATAATAAGCGATTGCGCCGTCTCGAAGGTGTTGTCCGTGTCGGCCAGCGCCGTGAAGGATGTGGTTGCCGAGTAAGACCTAGTTTGGCTGTCACCGCCGACCCAAAGGTAATAGGTCTGGCCTGGTAGTGTTAGGAATTGCAGCGTATTTGGTTCTTCGGCACTTGGACGCAGCCCGTTGGGTTCCGAGAAGAAACGCCGTAGGTTGACGTCGTTGAACACTTGCAGATTCGTCGCGCCGTTGAAGGTTACACGCGCCGTGCCGACCTCGGTGGCGACGAACCGATAGATATCGTGCGGGTCGGTGCCGCCGACGGTCGAGGACAGGCTCAACGGCCAGCTTTGATTGGCTGTAATTAGCGATGCAATGTTGTCGTTGTCGCCGAGACCGAAATTCGTGCTGGTGATGCGGTAGTTGCCACCGCTGGAACTGCCGTTGGCCGACACGCGTAGCAGATACTCTTGGCCTGCCAGGGCGGGCAGGGTGCCGACGATCATGTTGTTTTCGAGGCGGACCGAGGCAAACGCCGAGTTCGTGATGTTGGAGCTCGAGCCGTTGAAGATTTCCAAGCGGAAATTGTTGATGCTCGAGACGCCGATTCCCGAGATCTCGAATCGGTAAGTACCAGAGGCGGTCGGGCGAATGAGGTACTCCGTGGTGTCGGATGATCCGAACACGGAACCAGTTTGATTCATCGGCAGTGTTGGAACACTTCGCCCGGCCAATCCGCTTTCCGGGTCCATGGAGTTCAGCGATCCGAGTTCCGACAGACCGAAATTAAATCCGTCGAGCGGATCGGTGATGGGCGTCGTTGGTACCGTCGGGGTGGTTGGCATTGTAGGGATGACGACGGTGGGTGTCGCACCAAGAGTATAGGTGCCCGCGTTGGCGTTGCCCGTGACTTCGATCCAGTAATCTCCCGCTTGGTCCACGGTCAACGACGGTGCGCCGTCAGGGCCCGCGCTTGCCCGCCGCAATTCGACCCCGTCGCGGTTGCGCAAGACCAACACGAAGCCGCCCGCCACGCCTGACGCGTCAGACAGTCCGCTCAAAGCCAGGGAGAAGGACTCGCCAGCTTTGGTGCTGAAGCGGAACCAATCGGTGTCGCCTGCCGCGCCGATGGAACTGCGCAGTGGCGCGCTCGGGTCTAGCCGCACCTGGCTGTTGATAGCTCCAGGAACGTCGGGCTGGCCGGTGAAGTCGTTCGAAGGATCCCGCGTCACCAAAACGCGGTAAGTTCCTGTCGCACCCGTGCCGGAGTTGACGCGGATGATATGCGAGCTGCCGCTGATGCCTTGCACCCGTAATTCCGCGTTCTGCCCGGGGTTGCCGACAGACTGGGCGAGTGTTTGGCCCTGAAAGTTACGCAGCGTCAGATCGGGATCGGAGAGCGATCCGGCTCCGGTCGCCGTCCCCTCCACGCGCACGAGGTAAACTTCTCCTTCGGGAACATCGAGGTAGAACGTATCGGCGTCCGTGGCCGACTGTAGCGTGGCGCTGAACGCGCCGCCCAGGTACAGCACTGGATTTGAAATCAACGGTTCGGGAATATCGGTCGTTTCGGTTTGTACCGGGCGCCGGTCCACCGCGCGAAAGTCGATGTCGTAGCGGGTTTGTGCGCCGCCAACAGTTTCGACCACGGCATAGTACTGCTGACCGGCGGTGACAAAAAACGCGAGCTCTTCGTCATTCAGCCCTACTGCTCGTGATTGGGTGATTAAGTTGCGGTTGGAATCATAGATCTTCAGGTCGGCATCGGCCGAATTCTCATCAAGGCTGATTCTCTGCAGTCCTGACACGGTCGGGGTGAACGTGTAGACGTCGCGCGCATCACCTGCACCGACGAAGCGGTCGCGGAAAAGCATCGACTGAGGCAGCCGTGTCGCGGTGTCGAAGGTGTCATTACCGTCCGTCACCACTTCAGGCGTCAATGTCGGGCTCAGAGTGTAGGACAAGCCGAATGTCGGGCCCTCTACCCTGACGGTGTAGACACCGTTCGGAACAACAGAAAATTCAGTGCGCAATGCGTTGCCGCTGCTTGTCAGCTGCTGACCATTGGCGTCCGTAACCGTGATCGGCGTCACGATGGAGAGCGGCGATCCGGAGCTGCTGCGGAGGTCGATGCGCGCAATGCCGGCGTTCGTGGCGCGGAACGTAAAATAATCGACCGGATTGGTGACGACGTCGCCGACATTGCGCGTGATGGCGGTGCCCATCGTCAGCGTCTCGGCGGTGGCGGCGGAGTTGTTGTTATCGTTCAAATAGCCGGCGCGGAGGGAGTATGACGTGAGGCCTTGGCCAGGGGCAGGTGATACGCTCACGAAGTAAGTTTGGCCGGCTGTGACGTCGGCGGTGATCAGTTCCACGGCGCTGGGGCCGGTGCCTTGCGCGATGATGTTGCGTGAGCCGTCGTACAGGGTAACGTCGAGGTTTCCACTCACGCCAGACAGAGCGATGCGGAGATCTCCGCTTCGGGTCGGAACAATCCTGAAGTAGTCGGTTGGGTCGTAGGCGCCGACGCTGTTTAAGGTTGCGATGACGTTGGAAAAAGGCTGTTGCACCAGCACTTGGGCGGTATCGAATGTTTCGTTGTTGTCGCTGGGCGTGAAGCTGGGCGAGAGCGAATAGCTCATCTGCACGGCGGCGTCGGTCGTAGCCCGGATGTAATAAAGCTGGCCCGGCGTGACGTTGAAACCCATGATCGCCGAACCGTTGGGTGTGGCCAGCACTTCGCCCAGCACGTTGCGGTTGGCGTCATAGAGCGTGAACGTGCTGCGCTGGGTGACGTTTCTCAGGTCGAACCTGAGTTGTCCCGTGCGTGTGGCGGTGTAGCGGAAGAAGTCTGACGGATCGTTGGGGCCGATCGTTCCGCTGGTGCTTTGGAAATTGTCGAAGGCGACTCCGATGGCGCTGTCGAAGTCGTCGTTGCCGTCCATGGCGGCGGTTTCCCGCATGGGTAAGAGGGCCGCGGCGGCAGTTGCCGAAGCCTCGTCGATGGCTGCTCGCGAGGCGCTTTGGCCATCGTCTTTTTCGAGGAGCCTACGGGCCATGCGAACCTCCAAACTGGATTCTAAAGCTCGCTGACCGTTCCAAACCCTGATAATTCTAATGACAGCACCTACGTGCTGCAAGCTTAGATTGCATTCTAAGATGTCCCCTTGCCGGCATGGCTTTTCAACCGCGCCTTGGCCAGCCGCCAGCATGTTCGCCAACGGCATTCGAAGGCCATTAAACTCTCGAAGCCCAAGTTTTGTTACCGTTAGAGGAGCACGCCCATGACCAAGTTCATCCGCCGCCGCGATCTGTTGGCCGCCGGTTCGGCGCTGGCCGTCGGAGCGGCCGCGTCTGCTTTAGCTCAAGAGAAGAAAAAGCAGGATCCCATGGAAGACGCGTTGCCCGTGCCCGGCGCGGTGCGCAGTTCCTTCGACAAGAAATCCACCGCCGAGCAGGTGACAGCTGGCATCGACCTCACCGGCAAGACGGTGCTGATCACCGGTTGCAATTCCGGACTCGGTTTCGAGACCATGCGCGTGATGATGCTGCGCGGCGCCAACGTGCTGGGGCTGGCGCGCAGCACGGATAAGGCGGCCGAAGCCATCAAGCAGGTCAAGGCCACGGGCGTGAAGGGTGACGCGCAGCCGTTTGCGTGTGAATTGTCGGATTTCGACTCCGTCGTCAAAGCCGCCGAGGACGTGAAGGCGCTGGGCAAGCCGATCGACGTGCTGATGCTCAACGCCGGCATCATGGCGCTGCAGCAGCCCGAGCAGGTGTACGGCATCGAGAGGCATTTCGTGGTCAACCACCTCGGCCACTTCATTTTGGGCAATCACCTGATCGACCAGGTCAAGGCCGCGCCACAGGGACGCGTCGTGGTCGTCAGTTCCATGGGCTATCGCTGGGCACCCGAGGTCGGCATCGAGTTCGACAACCTCGACGGCAAGCGCGACTACGACCCCAATAAAATGTACGGCCAGTCGAAGCTGGCGAACGGTTTGTTCTCCTTGGAGCTGGCCCGCCGCTTGGCCGGCACGACCACCACGTCAAATGCCATCCATCCGGGCGTGATCAACACCAACCTCGGCCGCCACTTCCCGTTCTATGTGCGCATCGCCGCCAGCCTGATCGGCTGGACGTTCATGAAGACGGTGGAGGAGGGGGCCGCGACGCAAAGCTACGTCGCCACAGCCCCGGCGCTGGCCACCACCAGCGGATTGTACTTCGAGGACTGCAACCCGGTGATCCCGCAGACCAAAGCCATGCAGGACGGCGAATTGGCCAAGACGCTGTGGGCGAAATCCGAAGAACTGACGAAGAAATATCTGCCGGTGGCGCAGGCTTAGGCGCTGATCTCCGCGCGCAGCATCTCAAGCGCCAGCCATTCCTCTTCGGCGGCGGCCAGCGAGGCCTTGGATTTATCCAATGCGGCGGCCGTTTTGGCGAACGTCTCGGGCTCGTCGTTGAACAGTCCGGGCTTGGCCAGCTTGTCCTCCAGCTTGGCGATCTCGGCTTCCAGCTTTTCCATGCGCGCGGGCAGGGTGTCGAGCGCGTGCTTTTCCTTGAAGCTGAGCTTGCGCTTGGGCTGAGGCGCGGAGATTTGCTGCGTGCTGGGCGCCGCTTCGGCGGATTTCGCAACCGTTTTCACCGCCACGCCGCTGCCGCGCTGGGCGACCATGTCGGAGTATCCGCCCGCATACATCGTCCATGCCCCGCCGCCGTCGGCGCAGATGACGGACGTCACGGTGCGGTCGAGGAAGTCGCGGTCGTGGCTGACGATCAGCACGGTGCCCGCGTAATCCGCGATCATCTCCTGCAGCAGGTCGAGGGTTTCCAGGTCGAGATCGTTGGTGGGCTCGTCGAGCACCAGGAAGTTCGAGGGCTTGGACAACGCGCGGGCCAGCATCAGCCGGCCGCGCTCGCCGCCCGAGAGTTTGTCAACCGTGGTCCTGACCTGATCGGGCGTGAACAGAAAGTCCTTCATGTAGCCGATGACGTGGCGCTTGGTGTCGCCCACCTGCACGTAATCGGCGCGTTCGCCCGCCAACGCTTCTTTCAGCGTCCAGGCGGGGTTCAACAATTCGCGGCGCTGATCGAGCGTCACCATCTGCAGGTTCTGCGCCACCTTGATGGTCCCTGAATCGGGCGGCAGTTGGCCGATGAGCAGGTTGAGCAGCGTGGTCTTGCCCGCGCCGTTGGGCCCGACCAGCCCGATGCGATCACCGCGCGCGATGCGGATGGAGAAATCCTTCACCACCACGTTATCGCCATATGCTTTCAAGACGTTCACCGCCTCGCACACCAACTTGGCCGAAGAGTCGGCCTCGGCGACCGTCATATTGACGCTGCCTTGCGCGCGGCGGCTGTCGCGGCGTTCCTGGCGCAGGTCGGCGAGGTTGGCCATGCGCTTGACGTTTCGTTTGCGGCGGCCCGAGACGCCGTAGCGCACCCAGTCTTCCTCGCGCACGATCTTGCGGTCGAGCTTGTGGCGGTCGAGTTCTTCCTGCTCCAGGAATGCGTCGCGCCAATCCTCGAATTCGGCGAATCCTTTTTCCACCGCGCGCGTGGCACCCCGGTCCATCCACACGGTCGAGCGCGTCAAGTTCGCTAAAAAGCGGCGATCGTGGCTGATCAGTACCAGGGCCGAGCGCAAGCTCTTCAGTTCGTTTTCCAGCCACTCGATAGCGGGCAGATCCAGGTGGTTGGTGGGCTCATCGAGCAGCAATATGTCGGGCTCGGGCGCCAGCGTGCGGGCAAGTGCTGCGCGGCGCACTTCACCGCCGGATAAATTTGCGGGGTTCTCCTCGCCGGTCATGCCCAACTCGCTCAGCAGATATTGCGCACGGTAGGGGTTGTCGTGCTCGGCGAAGCCGGCCTCCACATACGCCAGCGTGGTGGCAAAGCCCGACAGGTCGGGCTCCTGCGGCAGATAGCGGATGGCGGTGCCCTGGCGGACGATGCGCTCGGCGCGGTCGGCCTCCAACAATCCGGCGGCGATCTTGAGCAGCGTCGATTTGCCCGAGCCGTTGCGCCCCACCAGGCCGATGCGCGCGGCCTCATGCACGGTCAGCCCCGCGCCCTCCAGCAACGGAGTTCCGCCGAAGGTGAGGTGAACGTTACTGAGTTGGAAGAGCGGCGCGGGCATGGGGCCCGCCTTGTGCAGGAATTACGCGCCGCGCTCAAGCCGTAATGACGACGGATGCGGGTTTTACTTCTTCACCCCGTCCACGGCCGCCATCATGGCGTCGACCAGCGGGCGCACGCGGTAGCCGTCCTCAGCCAGCTTGGCCTTCACCACGCCCTGGGCATCGATAACGAAGATGGCGGGCTTGGGCACGCCGTGGGCCATGTTGCCGGCCGGGTACTGCGGGTCGCGGATGTCGAAGGCGTCGATCATCTCGGACTTCTGATCCGACAGCAGCGTATAGGAAATAGCGCGCTGCTTGGCGAAGGTGGCCAGCACCTCGGGTGCGTCGTAGCTCAAGGCCGCCAGCGTATAGCCGCGCTTGTTCAGATCGGCGCTGATGCGGTTGATGTCGATCATCTGCACCTGACAGAACGGGCACCAGGCGGCCGAACGCACGAACACCAGCACCGTGCCGTTCTTTCCCGTCACGTCGGCATAGGTTTTCGCAGCGCCGGTTTTATCCAACGCCTTGAAAGCGGGAATTTTCGCGCCCACCGCCGGGCCGATATCGATGGAGGCCGCCTGGGCGGCAAAGGCGAACAGGCTGGCGAAAGCAACGAGCAGTATGCGGCGCATGGGGTGTGTCCTTATTTTGTGTGGGTGCACCATGCCGCCCCGCCTCAGCCCGCGCAATTCACCAACGCGCGATTAATCAGCGTAACGAATCCAACATCCCCTGTAAAATGTAGGCGGCCGCCGTCTTGTCCACCACCTCGGCGCGGCGTTTGCGGGATAAGTCCGCTTCGTCGGTCAGCATGCGCTGTACGGCCGCGGTGGACAGCCGCTCGTCCCAGAACGTGATCGGCAGGTCGCGGCGTTTGAGCACTTCCTCGGCAAATGACCTAGCGGATTGGGCGCGAGGGCCTTCGCCGCCGTCCATCTCCACGGGCAGGCCGATCACCAGCCCGCCGACTTGGCGCTCGGCCATGATCTTCTCCAGGGCGGCGTAGTCTTGCGTGAACTTGGTGCGGTTGATGGTGGTCAGCGGCGAGGCGATCATCAGGCTGATGTCCGAGATCGCCACGCCGATGGTTTTGGTCCCTAAATCCAGCCCCAAAACCGCCTGGCCCCGGGCCAATTTATCCTTGATTTCCGTGGGCTTGCAGATCGCCATGGTGGATGATACCAACGCCGCCTTCCGGCATTTTCGCGGGTCTTTTAGGGCCTCCAACGTTGGCCCAGCGACCCGGTCATATATATGTGTGAGCCATAGCCTATGTCCCTCGACAAAGCCACGGTCCGGCGCATCGCCCACCTCGCGCGCATCGACGTCCCCGACGCGGGCCTTGACCCCATGGTCAAGGAACTCACCGGCATCATGAACTGGATCGAGCAGTTGAAGGAAGTCAACACCGATGCCGTGGCCCCCATGACCGGCGGTACGGACATGAAGCTGGCCTGGCGCAAGGACGCCGTGGCCGACGGCGGCCACCCGGACAAGGTCCTGGCCAACGCGCCCGACAAGCACGACAGCTTCTTCGCCGTGCCCAAGGTCGTGGAGTAGGGCGATGACTGATTTCACCCGCTTCACCATCGCCCAGGCGCGCGATCATCTGCGCAAGAAGGATTTCACCGCGCTGGAACTGACCGAGGCGCATCTGGCGGCGATGGACAAGCATCGCGCGCTGAACGCCTTCATTACCGAAACCGCCGACGTGGCGCGCGAACGGGCCAAGGAATCGGATTTCCGCATCAAGAACGGCGAGGCACGCCCGCTCGACGGCATTCCGCTGGGCATCAAGGATTTGTTCTGCACCGAGGGCGTGCAGACAACGGCGGGCTCGCAGATCTTGAAGGGCTTCACGCCCAAGTATGAAAGCACCGTGTCGCAGAAACTGCGCGACGCGGGCTCGGTCATGCTGGGCAAGCTGAACCTCGATGAGTTTGCCATGGGCTCGTCGAACAAAACCAGCTTCTACGGCAACGTGCGCAACCCCTGGGGCAAGGATTTGGTGCCCGGCGGCTCGTCCGGCGGTTCGGCGGCTTCGGTGGCTGCGCACATGGTGATGGGTGCCACGGGCACAGACACCGGCGGATCCATCCGTCAGCCGGCGGCTTTTTGCGGCATCGTCGGCGTGAAACCCACATATGGGCGTTGTTCGCGCTGGGGCATCGTGGCCTTTGCGTCGTCCTTGGATCAGGCCGGACCCATGACGCGCACCGTGCGCGATGCGGCGATCATGCTCAACGCCATGACCGGCCACGACCCGAAGGATTCCACCTCCGCGCCGATGCCGATGCCCGACGTCGAAGCCGCACTTGGCAAGGGCGTGAAGGGCATGAAGATCGGCATTCCGAAAGAATACCGCCCGGTGGGATTGAACGCCGAAGTGGGCGCGTTGTGGGACAAGGGTGCAACCTGGCTGAAGGACGCGGGCGCGGAGATCATCGAGATCGATCTTCCCCACACCAAGTACGCGCTGCCGACCTATTACATCGTGGCACCCGCCGAGGCGTCGTCGAACTTGGCCCGATACGACGGCGTGCGCTACGGCCTGCGTGTGTCTGGAAATTCATTGGACGAGATGTACGCCAAGACCCGTGCCGAAGGCTTTGGCGCGGAGGTCAAGCGGCGCATCCTCATCGGTACGTATGTGCTCTCGGCCGGGTACTACGACGCCTATTACCTCAAGGCGCAGAAGGTGCGCGCGCTGATCGCGCAGGACTTTGAAAAAGCGTTTTCCAAAGTCGATGCCATCCTGACGCCCACAGCACCCACGGCTGCGTTCGGGCTCAATGACAAAGTCGATGACCCGGTGGCGATGTACCTCAACGACGTCTTCACGGTTCCGGCGTCGCTGGCGGGCATTCCCGGCGCGTCAGTTCCGGCGGGCTTGAACGATGCGGGCTTGCCGCTGGGATTACAGGTGCTGACCAAGCGCTGGGACGAGGAAACGCTGTTCCGTGTATCTCAGGTGCTGGAGGACAGCGCGAAGTTTCCGGGGCTGAAGCCATGAGCTACATCATCAAGGGCGACACCGGCGATTGGGAAGTGGTCATCGGGCTCGAAGTCCACGCCCAGGTGATCTCCAATGCGAAACTGTTTTCCGGCGCGTCCACGTCCTTCGGCGCGGAGCCGAACTCCAACGTGGCCTTCGTCGATGCGGCCATGCCGGGCATGCTGCCGGTCATCAACGAGGTCGCCGTGTCCCAGGCGGTGCGCACAGGCTTGGGCCTCAAGGCCAAGATCAACAATCGCAGCGTCTTCGCACGCAAGAATTATTTCTACGCCGATCTGCCGCAGGGTTATCAGATCAGCCAGTTCGACCAGCCCATCGTCGGCGAGGGGACGCTGATTTTGGACATGCCCGACGGTTCGTCGCGGTCGGTCGGCATCGAACGGTTGCACCTGGAGCAGGACGCGGGAAAGTCGATCCACGACATTCATCCGACCAAAAGCTTCATCGATCTGAACCGCGCCGGCGTGGCGCTGATGGAGATCGTCTCCAAACCCGACATGCGCAGCCCCGACGAGGCGGGTGCGTACCTGAAGAAGTTGCGCTCGATCCTGCGTTACCTCGGCACCTGCGACGGGAACATGGAAGAAGGCAACATGCGCTGCGACGCCAATGTGTCGGTGCGCCCCGTGGGCTCTACCGAGCTGCGTACGCGCTGCGAGATCAAGAACGTCAATTCGGTGCGCTTCGTGATGCAGGCGATTGAATACGAAGCCAAGCGCCACATCGACGTCTACGAGAACGGCGGCAAGATCGATCAGGAAACACGGCTGTACGATTCGGCCAAGGGCGAGACGCGCACCATGCGCTCGAAGGAATTCGCCCACGACTACCGCTATTTCCCCGACCCCGACCTGCTGCCGCTCGAGTTCGACGAGGCGTTCGTCGCCGCCATCAAGGCGCAACTTCCTGAACTGCCCGACGACAAGAAAGAGCGTTTCATCACGCAGTACGGCTTGTCGCCCTATGACGCGGGCGTGCTGGTGGCCGAAAAAGAGAACGCGGACTTCTTCGAGACGGTCGCCAAAGAATCCGGCGACGGCAAGTTGGCCAACAACTGGGTGTCCAACAACCTGTTCGCGGTGCTCAACGCCAAGAACCTGACCATCGACCAGAGCCCCATCAGCGCGGCGAATTTGAGCAAGCTGATCAAGCTGATCAAGAACAACACCGTCTCGGGCCGCTTGGCCAAGGACGTGTTCGAGATGATGCTGGAATCCGGCAAGGACCCCGAGGTCATCGTCGAAGAAAAAGGCTTGAAGCAGATCACCGACACCGGCGCGATCGAAAAGGCCGTCGACGACATCCTCGCCGCCAATCCGGACAAGGTTGCCCAGGTGAAGGCGGGCAAGGAAGCGCTAATCGGCTGGTTTGTCGGCCAGGTGATGAAGGCCACGCAAGGCAAGGCCAATCCCGCCATGTGCCAGGAGCTTCTGAAAAAGAAGTTGGCGTCGTGATTTTCTCTACTGTCATGCCCCGATTTATTCGGGGCATCCATCACTCATCCGCAGTGTCGGTGAGTGTGACGCGATGGATTGCCCGAACAAGTCGGGCAATGACAATTAAGGGGATCGGGACATGACCGCGCCGTCGACAGTTTCGGTTCCTGTCGCCACACCTTGGTGGCGCAGCGGCAAGATCGTCGTCGTGGGTATCCTCGCCGCGCTGACGGTGGGCTGGTGGTTCTATCGCCAGACAGTGCCCCCGACGTGGCTGCGCGCGTTTGCCGCCGACATCGCGCTGCGCGCCTCGGCCGATCCCAACCCGGTCGAGATCGAGGACGCACGCGAGGCATCTCCGCGCGGTCTGGCCGATAATCCCTACATCTGCCTCTCGCGCCTCGTGCCGCCGCCGTGGGACCGCATCGTCTTCGTGACGCACGAGCAGGGCAAGACCTTGAGGGCGCACCCGGTTCTGGGCGATGCCAAGTGGGCGAGTACGTCTGCAACGGACGCACAAAACCGCCTGACCGCGGATGACCGTTATCAACTCGTCGTGCTGATGAACGGCGATCAGGTGCGCGACGCGCAGTTGTTCTTCACGTTCTGGGCGGATTTGTCGGGCCTTGCGCGGCCCGAGGGCTTTGCACCCGAGAACGCCATCTTCACCGCCGCCAGCCTGCAGGGCCGCTACGTGCTGACCACGGCACCCAACGCCGCGCGCGCCGATTGCCCGACGTAATGCCGCGAATAAGTTGCCGCGGATTTACGGCGGCGAGGCTGCTATCAGGAACGCCATGATGCCCCGGTCGATTTCCGCCTGCGCCGCGTGGGTCGGGAAGTGACTGCTCTCCAAGAGGGTCGCATCGACGAGGTTGGGCAACGAGGCCCGCGCCGCCCTCACCAGTGCCGCGCCTGGAAAGAAGATGTCCTCCCGCGCGGCATAAACTAAAACCGGGGAAAGAAAATCCTTGAGGTCGTCGCGCGTGAATGGACCGGGCGCGGGGATCAGCCAGTTCACGTGCCGGAGGATCAAATCGAAATAGTCGTATTGGTCGTCCGTCATTTCCCAAGCGAGCGCATGGACGGTGCGCGGCACGCGGGCGCGGTCCGGCAGCAAGCGGTAGGCATACCACGGCAACAGCAAACGGAAGGTCAGCGGCCACAGCACCGATGAGTCCGTCTTGAAGCCGCCCGGCACGACCAGTGCCATTCGCGTGATGCGCGCGGGCGCGACGGCGGCGAGATCGAGAGCGATCGCTCCGCCGAAGGACGTTCCGACGACGGGCATCGGAGGCAACGCCAGGACGTCAAGCACATCCAACAGCCAGGCGGCATAGTTGTGACCCGTCGGGTCGGGCTGTGTCGAAGCGCTGCGGCCCGGCTGGCCGACAACATCGGGGATGACGACGCGGTAGCGGTCCGTGAACGGCTTCATGATGTCCGCCATGAACGGTCCGCTGAAGTGCACGCCGTGCAGCGCGAGCAGGGGTGGGGCGTCACGCGGGCCGATGGTCAGGACGTGAGTTGGTCCAAACCGGGTTTCGACCATGCGACTGGCGTGTGGCATCGGCAGCGCATCGAGCATGCGGTCATAGTGCGCCAGAACTTCCGCTTGTCCTGCCTTGGATCGATAGAGTTCAGTCACGTGTGCGGTGCTGGCGGCGGAGGCTCGGCCCAAGCTCAGCGCGGAGAGCCCGCCCATGGCCGTGCTCATGAAATGACGACGTGATGCAAGCGGATATCGGGTCGTTCGAGAAAACATGTCGCGCCACCCGTTCTTCCTGACAGGCAGGGTCAAGTAAACGCGTCGCTGGGGCAATGACGAGGGTCAACAACTCCATGCCCGACAGTCCGCCCACGGCCCTTGAGCGAAGGCAAACACATTCGCGTTATCGACGTGTCATTGATGATAATTTTGCGTGTATCCGGGCTATTCCGCGCATCAACAGCAAAAAATCACCTGATCTTAAAATTCAAGTCTTATCGGCATTTGCGGTCCGCGCTTTCCGCGCGTTAGACTGCGCCACCATTTCGCCTGGGGAGGGCGCACATGATCAAATCCATTCTGCTCGCTTCGATCTTTTCGTTCGGCCTGAGCGCGGCCGTGCTCGCGCAGGAGCCCATGATGCTCGATCCGGGCGATGAGGCGCAGGTCCAAGAGTACATCATCGGCGTCGAGCGCATGCCGCGCGCCCGGCGTGTCTATACCGACGCGTTGAAATGGAAAGTAAAGCACGAAGGCGCGGTCGATCCGTCCGTCGCCGTCATGTGGGGCCTCGCACCCAAGACCAAGGGCAACGAAATTCTCGTCGGCAACGACGCGTCCAAGTACGGCCACGTGCGCCTGGTGCAGCTTGAGGGCGTGGAGCGCAAGCTCGCCCGGCCGCACGCCAGCTGGTTCGACGTCGGCGGGCTGTTCAACATCAACGTGCTGGTGAAGGACTTGGCGGCGACGCAGACAAGTTTGCGCAACATGGGCTTTCACGCTTTTGCCGAGCCCGAGGCTTACGTCTATCCCGGCAACGTTAAGGGCATCAGCGCCATGATGTTCGGGCCCGAGGACGTGGTGATTTCGTTCCAGGAGCGTCAATCGCCGCCGCTCAAGGGCTGGCCCGAGTTCGAGGGCGCCACGCACGTCGAGGTCGGCTACCAGATCGTCAGCGACATCAAGACATGGAACGACTTCTGGACCAAGACCGTGGGCCTGAGCGCGCGCGAACTGCGCACACGCAAGGCCGATAAGGCCATCGGCGTCAACGATTTCCGACTGCCGTACAACACCAAGGGCCTCGACGACAGCACGCAAGCCGGCGTTTATCCGCGCAAGGGCGGCGAGCAGCTGATCGGCGCGCGGCAATTCCTGAAAGCCACCGGCGCGGATTATTCCGACCGCGCGCGGCCCCAGAACCTCGGCATCGTCGGCATGCGCCTCGCCATGAAGGACGTCGACGCCCTGGCCGAGCGCATGCGCCGCGACAAGGTCGAATTCCTGGCTGCGCCGCGCGTCTATACGCTGGCCCCCTACGGCTTGGTGAAGGGCTTCGCGGTGAAAGCGCCGGGCGGTTCGGGCCTGTGGACCGAGTTCTTCGAGCAGGGCCCCAAGCCGCTGACCAAGGACGAGATGCAGACGCTGCTGGCCGGCGGTGCGAAGAACAAGTGGACCGGTTTTGGCGGCAAACCGTGCGAAAAGTGCACCTCGGACTTCAACAAAGACGGCTCGGCGCGCGTCAGTTGGAGCAGCGGCGAGGCTGTGGGCACCTGGACGCTGAAGGGCAACCACATCTGCACGTCGTGGACGACGCTGCGCGACGGCCGGGAAAGTTGCGCGGTGTATTACCAAGTCGGCCCGAAGACCTATGAGTCTTATAACTCTGCCGGCCAGCCCGAGGGCATGAACTACTTCGAGTAAGCCCCAAGATCTTCGGCGGCCTGGGCGATCATGCCCGTCCAGCCGTCGAAGCCCGTGGGCCGGTACAGCCGCACGGCGGGATACCACGGGCTGTCGGTGCGGCCCTCGAACCAGTACCACGGCTGAAAATGCCCGAAGGGCAGCAGCACCCACGTTTGAACACCAAGAGCGCCTGCCAAGTGCGCGGTGGTGTTGCTGACGCTGATCACCAGATCACACGCCGCCGTCAGGGCCGCCAACCCGTCGAGGTCGTTGATCACATCCAGGTCCGGCGCTTGTGCAACGGATGACAGCAAGGCCTTCTCGGCGGCGTCGGCAGACGCGCGTGATGTCGCTTTCTGCAGCCGCACGAACGTGACGTCGGTGCGTTTGAGCAGCGGCGTCCAGGCGTCCAGTGTCGTGGCTTTGCCCGCGGCCATCTGCGGATTGTAGCTGCCCCACGACAGGCCGATCAGCGGCTTGCCCGATTGCGCCACTTGCGCCCGCAATGTCGCGGTACGGGCTGCATCGGCGCGCAGATACGCCGTGGGTGCTGGAAATTTCGTCAAGCTCGGGCGCACGAAGCGCAGCGCGCTTTCCAGCGGGCATTGCCAATTCGCCGCGTGAGTGGCCGCGTCAGGCGGATCGCGCCGCGCCACAACGTGAACATTGGGCAGCGAGCGCGTGAACAACGTTGCCAGTCGCTTGTCGCACTCCAGTAAAATTTTCTCGCCGCGCTCGGCCAAATCGCGCGCCAATGCCGCGAGGCGGATTTCATCGCCCACGCCCTGCTCGCCCCACAGCAACAGTGTCTCACCATTCAGCGATTCACCCCGCCATTGCGGCTGCGGGAAGGGTCGTGCCGTGGCGGAGATCGTGGTGCGCGCCAGCCGCCAGCGCGCTTCGTAGTCCACAAGGCCGGATTCGAGGTCGCCGCGGCGCAGCCGCATCACAGCGCGGTTGAACAATGAGCCCGCGAAGTCGGGCGTCAGCGCCAAGGATGCGTCGAAGCGCGCCACGGCTTCGGCATAGCGGCCCTCGGCGGCGTCGACCATGGCCAGGTTGTCATAGACGTTGAGGATGTTCGGGTTGAGCGCGTTGGCCTTCTCGAGCGCAACCCGCGCCTCGGCCATGCGGCCCAGAAGCACGAGCGCCTCGCCGGTGACGGCGTGGGCCAAGGCGTGGGCGGGCTGCAACGCCGTCGCCGCGCGGCCGTGGGCTGCGGCGTTGATGAAATCGAAGCGCCGCAGGGCCAGCGCCGCCAAGTGATAATGCGCATCGGCCGTGCGCGCATCGAGGCCGAGTGCGGCCTTGAACGCGCGTTCGGCGTCGTCCAGGCGGTTCAACTCCAGCAGCGCGAGGCCTGCGTTGAGGTGCAGCGACACCAGCGTGGGACTGAATTTGATCGCCTTGCGGAAAATCGCCAGGGCCTGCGCCGGCCGCCCGGCGCGCAGGGCGGTCAGGCCTTGCAGGTTCAGCGCATCGACGTGCTTAGGCGCCGACTTCAGCAGCGCGCGGCAGGCCGCGTCGGCGGCGTCGAACCGCCGCGCCGTCAAATGGGCCAGGGCCTCGGCATACAGTTGATCGGGTTGCGCCATGAGGCGCGTATGGTGGCGCGGGGCGGCCTTAAAAGCTATAGACCAGCGCGACTTTGGAAATGGTGTCGGTCTTCTTGATGCCCGCGCTCGGCGGGCGGGTATTGCTGCGCACGTTCACCGAGGCGCGGCCCGACAGCGCGCCGATCAGCTTGCTGGTGACGGCCAGCGTGTTTTCCACCTTGGTGCGTTCCTGGTCCCAACTGATCACCAGTTCGTTGCTCAGCTTGGCGTTGTCCGACATCTGCCAGTCGTACAGCGCGGTGCCGCGCGCGAAGATTTCCTTTTCATCGGGCAGGGGCGCGCGCACCCGGCCGATGCGGTAACCGGGGCCGGCGTCCACCGACAAGGTCATCGTCGCGGTCTGCAATATGCGGTAACCGACGCCCAGGCCGCCCTCGATTTCAGATTGGAAGCCCGAGAACTTGTCGTCCTCGTACTGCACGAAGCCCAGGGCGTACAACCCGTCGCGGAAGTCGACGTTGGTCTCAAAGCCCGCCACCCAGCGCTGCGATGTGGCCGCGCCGTCCTCGCGGCCCAACTCGGCCAGGAGCTTGTAGCTGTCCGTCACACGCCCGGCGCGGTACTTCGCCTTGGCGTCCAGATCGAGCCCCTGGCGGTCGGTGTTGCCCGTGGACAGGCTGCCGCCCAGCGCGATCTCGGCGATCAGGGTGCGGTCGGGCGTTTGGCCGTCAGCGGCGTGAACGAGTGGCGGCCAAAACAGCAGAAGCGCAAAGAAAAATCGGCCAAGCGACATGTTTGGAACAATCGGCAATGAATGTGTTGGGAAAATGGCCTGCCAGCCGAAGCTGCGGAACAGCGAAGGCTGGCGGAGGGAGAGGGATTCGAACCCTCGAAGCGCTTTTGGGCGCTTGCACGTTTAGCAAACGTGTGCCTTCAGCCACTCGGCCACCCCTCCGGGGGTCTTGGGCGCGGGCGCACCATGGAGAGCGACCTCTATATTGTCAACCCGGCTTGGCCCGCGCGAAGATGCCGTCCGGCCCGCTTTCTATGAGTATTCTGAGTATGTTACCCCAATGTATATACAGGGATTGACGTTCGACTTTTTCGATATTAATTTGTCCAAGCACGCATTGATCAGGACAGGCTCATGTCTTCCACGCGCGTCTTTAAGTCCGGCAACAGTCAGGCCGTCAGAATTCCCGCCGAGTTCGCCTATACCGACACCGACGTTGAACTGACGATCACGCGGCTGGGCGACGTGATTACTATTTTTCCGGCGCAGCAGAATCTCAAGGACGCCGTCGCGGCTTTGCGTGCGGCCCCAAAACCATCCGCCGTCGAGACGCGCGAACCCATCGAGTTGCCGGATCGTGCCCGGGATTAATTCGTGGCGTACTTGATCGACACCAACATCGCTATTCATGCGCGAGATGGAACCGATGCGGTCCTCGACAAGTTGGCCGCGCACGACGGCGCAGTATTGCTCTCCGCGCTCAGCCTCGCCGAACTTCAGCGCGGGCTTTATAAAGATCGGCGTGACACCGCCGTGCGGCAAATCCGGTTGGAGATTCTTCTTCGGCACATCCCGGTTCTGCCCTTCGATGCCGCCGCGGCCGTGGCTTACGGCCGCATCATCGCACAATGCGGATGGGTGAGGGGGCGCGACTACGACCGGATGATCGCAGCCCATGCCATCAGCACAAGCTCGGTTCTTGTGACCGACAACGGTAGCGACTTCCGCGACATTCCAGGTTTATCCATCGAGAACTGGGCGGCTTAAAGCAATCCGCTCAAATTGCAGCGGCTTGCGCTTTTTCCAGTTCTTCCTGCAAGTTCAACCAGGTCTCCTCGGCTTTTTCGATGTCGCGGTGGACGCGCTCGAGGTTGGTTTGAATGTCGCGCAGTTTGTCGGCTGGCCCGGCATAGACCTTGGGGTCGCTCAGCGCGGCGTTGAGCCGGTCGCGCTCCGCGCCCAGCTTGATCACCGCGTCCTCGGCCTTTTCCAGCTTCTGTTGCAGCGGCTTGAGCGATTTGGGCTTGGCGTCTTTCTTCGGCTCCGGCGGCGTGGGTTTGCGCGCGGCGGCGGGCTTCATCGACAACAAGAGCGCGCGATAATCCTCCATATCGCCCTCGAACGGCGTCACCTTGCCGCCGTCCACCAGCCAGAAGCGATCGACCGTCAGTTCCAGCACGTGGGGGTCGTGACTGATCAGCACCACCGCGCCGGGGAAACTGTTGATGGCCTCGACCAGGGCCTGACGCGAATCCATGTCGAGGTGGTTGGTGGGCTCGTCGAGCAGCAGGATGTGCGGCTTGGTCAGCGTCATCAACGCGAACAGCAGCCGCGCCTTCTCGCCGCCCGAGAGATTGCCGATCTTGGTCTCGGCGCGCGGCCGCGAGAAGTTGAAGCGGCCCAGATGATTGCGGATCTGCTGCTCGGTGTCTTGCGGGCGGCGGCGGGTCATCTCGACAATCGGCGTCACGGACAGGTCGAGTTCCTCGGCCTGGTGCTGTGCGAAGTAGCCCACGCGCAGCTTGCCCGACTTCGTGACGTTGCCCGCCATGGGCTCGAGCTTGCCCGCCAGCAATTTGATCAGCGTCGATTTGCCGTTGCCGTTGGCCCCGATCAGCGCGATGCGATCATCGCTGTCCAGCCGCAGGCCCAGGCGGCTCAACACCGCGCGGCCGTCGTAACCCAGCGTAACGTTGTTGATGCTGTAGAGCGGCGGGGCGAGTTCCTCGGGGTCGGGGAACAGGAAACTCACCCCGCCTTCCTCGTGATGCTCGGCGATGGGCTGCATGCGCTCGAGCATCTTGACGCGCGACTGCGCCTGCTTGGCCTTGGACGCCTTGGCCTTAAAGCGGTCGATGAACGCTTGAATGTCGGCGCGCTTGCGCTCCTGCTTCACGCGCAGCTTTTCGTTCTGCTCCAGCTGTATGCGCCGGGTGTTCTCGAAGGTGTCGTAGCCGCCCTGGTAGAGCGTCAGCTTGCCGTTCTCCAGATGCAGGATTTCTTCGGGTACGCGGTTCAACAATTCACGGTCATGGCTGACCAACAGGATCGTGCCCGGATAGCCGCGCAAGTAATCCTCCAGCCAGATGGTCGCTTCGAGGTCGAGGTGGTTGGTCGGCTCGTCGAGCAGCAGCAGGTCGGGTTGGGTGAACAGCAGACCTGCCAACGCCACGCGCATGCGCCAGCCGCCCGAGAAATCGTTGCAGGGCTTTTGCTGCGCGGCTTCGTCGAAGCCCAGGCCGGCCAGAATGCGCGCCGCGCGCGCCGTGGCGGTGTAGGCGTCCTTATCATGCAGGCGCGTGTGGATCGCCGCGATCCGTTCGGGGTCCGTGGCGGTTTCGGCCTCGGCCTCCAGCGCCACCAACTCCCGGTCGGCGGCGATGACCGTGTCGATCAGGCTTTGCGGGCCGTGGGGGGCTTCCTGGCTGGTGATGCCCACCGACCAGCGCGCGGGATACTCCACGTCGCCGCCGTCGCATTGCAGCGTCCCGGTAATCAGCTTGAGCAGCGTGGACTTGCCCGTGCCGTTGCGCCCGACGAATCCCACACGATGCCCGGCGTTGATGGCGGCGCTGGCGCCGTCCAACAGGACGCGGGGTCCGATGCGGTAGGTGAGGTTGTCGACGCGCAGCATATTATAAAGCCAAGTCCTTCATCCGGGCGCTGTCGATACTTTGCCCGGTGCGGTAAGGTCAACCACGCTTCGAAGAGTGGAGAGAATCATGCGGCATTTTGGGCTGATCTTGACGGCGGTGGGGCTGGCGGCGTGCGCAGCGCAGCCTGATTCCGGCAGACGCGCCCTCCAAGACTGCCCGACCTGTCCGCAAATGGTCGTGGTTCCGGCCGGCGCGTTCATCATGGGCTCGCCCGGCTCTGAGCCCAACCGCGACGCCGACGAAGGCCCGGTCACGTCCGTCACCATCGCCAAACCCTTCGCCATCGGCCGCACCGAAGTGACGCGCGGGCAGTTCGCAGCTTTTATTAAGGCCACGGGCTATCAAGCTGCGCAGCAATGCATGGTGTGGTCGGGAACGAAGCTGGAGATGACGGCGGCTAAGTCATGGCGTGATCCGGGCATCGCCCAAACCGACGATCACCCTGTCGTTTGCGTGTCGTGGCGCGACGCGGCGGCCTATGCGGCGTGGCTGAGCACCGCCACCGGCGAGACTTATCGTTTGCCCAGCAACGCCGAGTGGGAATACGCCGCGCGCGGCGGTACGCAAAGCGCCTATGCCTTTCCCGGCGGCGAGGACGACGCCTGCGCCTATGCCAATATCGCCGACGCCACGGCCAAGCGGGCGGTGCCCGCGTGGCGCGCGGCCGACTGCGACGACGGCGTGGGTTTAGGCACGGCCCAGGTCGGCTCATACAAGCCCAACGGTTTTGGCATCACCGACACGGTGGGCAACGTATGGGAGTGGATCGCGGATTGTTATCACCCCAACTACGACGGCGCGCCCACCGACGGCAGCGCCTGGGGCAGCGCGGGCGATTGCGGCGCGGCCTTCGATCGCGGCGGCGGGTTCAGCAACCTGATCCAGGGGCATCTGCGCGCCGCAAATCGTAGTCGTGCGCCGTCGCCGGACAATCCGGCCTACTCGCTGGGTTTCCGCGTGGCGCGCGACGTCACCGCAAAAGACTGAAACCTGGAGAGAATCGGGCAGCCCGCCGCAGCAAAGTTTTCTGAAAATCAGCCCGCCGCATCTCCGGCTGCGCAATTTTCTTCCGTTCGCATCGGGCACGCCGATAGCAGTTCTCGACGCTCTCGATGGTTGGCGCAGCAATCATGCGCGCGTCCACATGTCGGTGAGGCGCGAAAAAGCCAGGAAAACAGCCGCTTTTCACAGCTTCATACACAACAATATCCACATTTCAGGTGTCCTGGGACCTCCATGACCTAACGGCCCCTCAGATATTTGACGGTATTATGATCTAGACTAATGATAGCTGGCTGCTATATGGCGGCTGTTTCCCAGACAAAAAATTGTCGCAACGGGGATGAGGTGCATCCTGGCACGGCGTGGTGGTTCACGACGCTGGCGCGGGATGTTCGACTGAAAATTAAAGCGTTGGAGTTGTTGCCCGATGAGCCTGCCGCCGCGCCAGGGTCTGTACGACCCAAGGAACGAGCATGACAGCTGCGGTGTCGGATTTGTCGCCCATAGCAAAGGCGTCAAGTCGCACGACATCGTGCGTCAGGGCCTCCAGATTCTGGTGAATCTGGAGCATCGCGGAGCCGTGGGTGCCGACCCGCTGGCCGGCGACGGCGCGGGCATCATCATCCAGCTACCGCACAAGTTCATGGCCGCGGTGTTCGCCGAGGGCGGCGTGAGCCTGCCCCAGCCCGGCGACTACGGCATCGGCATGGTCTTCCTGCCGCAGGACCGCGCGACGGCCAAGGTCTGCATGGAGCTGATGGAATCCATCGCACGCGAGGAAGGCCAGACGGTCTTGGGTTGGCGCGACGTGCCGACCGACAACGCCGGCCTGGGCCACACCACCAAGGCCTGCGAGCCGTGGATCCGCCAGCTCGCCATTGCGCGCGGCGCGAACACCAAGGCGGGCGATGATTTTGAACGCAAGCTCTACGTCATCCGCAAGCAAACGGCCAACGCGGCGCGCGCGCAGCGCATCGCGGGGCAGAAGGATTTTTACTCGCCCAGCTTTTCCTCGCGTACCGTCGTCTACAAGGGCATGTTCCTGGCCCCGCAGTTGGCCGCCTATTACAAGGACCTGCATGATACGCGGGTCGAGTCCGCGTTGGCGCTGGTACACCAGCGATTCTCCACTAACACCTTCCCGTCGTGGCGGCTGGCGCATCCGTACCGCATGGTCTGCCACAACGGCGAGATCAACACGCTGCGCGGCAACCTGAACTGGATGGCGGCGCGCCGCCACTCCATGAAGTCGGAGTTGCTGGGCGAGGATCTGCAAAAGCTGTGGCCGCTGATCGCCGAAGGCCAGTCCGACACCGCCAGCTTCGACAACGCGCTCGAACTGTTGGTTCAGGGCGGATACTCCATGGCCCACGCGGTCATGATGATGATCCCCGAGGCCTGGGCGGGCAATCCGCTGATGGATGAGAAGCGCAAGGCCTTCTACGAATACCACGCCGGCCTGATGGAGCCGTGGGACGGCCCGGCGGCAATCGCCTTCACCGACGGCCGCCAGATCGGCGCGACGCTGGACCGCAACGGCCTGCGCCCGGCGCGCTATCTCGTCACCGACGATGGCCTAGTGGTGATGGCGTCGGAAGCCGGCGTGCTCGATATCCCCGAACACAAGATCGTCAAGAAGTGGCGCTTGCAGCCGGGCAAGATGTTCCTGATCGACCTGGAGCAGGGCCGTATCATCGACGACGCCGAGCTTAAGGCCACGCTGGCCGCGGCCAAGCCCTATCAGGCGATGCTGGCCAAGACCCAATTCGTGCTGGAAGACCTGCCGGGCGAGATCGCGCCCGAGGTTCATGCGCCGACCGAGACGCTGCTCGACCGCCAGCAGGCCTTTGGATACACGCAGGAAGACCTCAACGTCATCCTTGAACCCGTCGCGCGTGTGGGTGAAGAGCCCATCGGCTCCATGGGTGCCGACAGCGCCCTGTCGGTGCTCTCGAACCGCCCGAAGCTGCTCTACTCGTACTTCAAGCAGAACTTCGCCCAGGTCACCAATCCGCCGATCGATCCGATCCGCGAAGAGTTGGTGATGTCGCTGGTCTCGTTGCTGGGCCCCAAGCCCAACTTGCTCGGCCTCGATCAGGCCGACGGCCATCTGCGCCTCGAAGTGCGCCAGCCGATCCTCACCGACGCCGATCTGGCCAAGATCCGCCGCATTCACGAGCTGGTGGGCGAGGCCTTCAAGACCACGACCATCGACATGACTTATCCGGCCGCCGACGGCGCGGAGGGCATGGACAAGGCGCTGAAGAAGCTGTGCTCGGAAGCGCACGAGGCGGTGGAGAAGGGCTTCAATATTTTGATTCTCTCCGACCGGCAGGTCTCGCGCAGCCGCATCGCCATTCCGGCGTTGCTGGCCACCGCGGCCGTGCATCATCATCTCATCCGCATGGGCCTGCGCACCGAAACCGGCCTGGTGGTGGAAACCGGCGAGGCGCGCGAGACGCACCATTTCTGCACGCTGGCGGGCTATGGCGCGGAAGCCATCAACCCGTATCTGGCGTTTGAAACGCTCAAGTCCATGCGCGGGCGTCAGCTCGCCGCCGATCTGCCCGACGAGAAGTTGGAGAAGCATCTCATCAAGGCCGTCGGTAAGGGCATGCTGAAGGTGATGTCGAAGATGGGCATCTCGACCTTCCAGTCCTATTGCGGCGCGCAGATTTTCGACGCCGTGGGCCTGTCGTCGGGCTTCATCGAGAAGTACTTCACCGGCACGCACTCGGCCGTGGAAGGCGTCAGCTTGAAGGAAGTCGCGCAGGAGACCGTGCAGCGCCACAAGCTGGCTTTCGGCAACGTGCAGCACCTTCAGACCGCGCTCGATCCGGGCGGCGAGTACGCCTACCGCATCCGCGGCGAAGAGCATATGTGGACGCCCGACACGGTGGCCAAGCTGCAGCACGCCGCGCGCTCGAAGAACTACGCGACGTATGAAGAGTTTTCCAAGCTGATGAACGACCAGTCAGAACGGCTGATGACGTTGCGCGGGTTGTTCGAGCTGAAGACGGCCGCCAAACCCGTTCCTTTAAGTGAAGTTGAACCAGCCGCCGACATCGTCAAGCGGTTCGCCTCGGGTGCGATGTCCTTCGGCTCCATCAGCCGCGAAGCGCACACCACGCTCGCCATCGCCATGAATCGCATGGGTGCCAAGTCCAACACCGGCGAGGGCGGCGAAGAGCCCGACCGCTTCAAGCCTTTGCCCAACGGCGATTCCATGCGCTCGGCCATCAAGCAAGTCGCCTCGGGCCGCTTCGGTGTGACCACCGAGTACTTGGTGAATGCAGACGACATCCAGATCAAGATGGCCCAAGGTGCCAAGCCCGGCGAGGGCGGTCAGCTGCCCGGCGACAAGGTGAACGGCCCCATCGCCAAGGTGCGTCACTCGACGCCGGGCGTGGGCCTGATCTCGCCGCCGCCGCATCACGACATCTATTCCATCGAAGATCTGGCGCAGCTGATTCACGACCTGAAGAACGTCAACCCCAAGGCACGCATCTCGGTGAAACTCGTCTCCGAGATCGGCGTGGGTACCGTCGCCGCCGGAGTTGCAAAAGCACGCGCCGACCATGTGACCATCTCCGGTTACGAAGGCGGCACGGGTGCATCGCCTCTTACGTCGCTGACGCACGCAGGCTCGCCTTGGGAAATCGGCATCGCAGAGACGCATCAGACGCTCGTCTTGAACAACCTGCGCGGGCGCATCGCCGTGCAGGTGGACGGCGGCTTTCGCACCGGGCGCGACGTCGTCATCGGCGCGCTGTTGGGTGCCGACGAGTTCGGCTTCGCCACCGCGCCCTTGATCGCGTTGGGCTGCATCATGATGCGCAAGTGCCACCTCAATACCTGCCCGGTGGGCGTGGCGACGCAAGACCCCGTGTTGCGCAAGCGCTTCACCGGCCAGCCCGAGCACGTCATCAATTATCTGTTCTTCATCGCCGAGGAGGCGCGCCATCTCATGGCCGCCATGGGCTTCCGCAAGTTCGAGGACATGATCGGCCGTACCGACATGATCGACATGCGCCGCGCCAACGACCACTACAAGGCGCGCGGGCTCGACTACGGCCGCCTGCTGCACAAGCCGGTGGTGGCCGCGGGCGTGCTGACCAGCCACAAGGAAACGCAGGATCACCAGCTCGAGAAGGCGCTCGATCACACCTTGATCGCCCAGGCCAAGCCCGCCCTGCAAAAGGGCCAGCCGGTGTCCATCGATCTGCCGATCAAGAACATCAACCGCACCGTCGGCGCGATGCTTTCGGGCGAAGTGGCGCGTAAGCACGGCCACGCGGGCCTGAAGGAAGACACCATCTCCGTCAAGTTCAAGGGCATCGCCGGGCAAAGCTTCGGCGCGTTCCTGTCGCGCGGGGTGTCGTTTGAACTGGTGGGTGCGGCCAACGACTACACGGGTAAGGGATTGTCCGGCGGTCGTATTGCCGTCTATCCGCCGACCGACTGCAAGGCCGACCCGGCGCAGAACATCGTCGTGGGCAACACGACGCTCTACGGTGCGATCGAAGGCGAGTGCTACTTCTCGGGCGTGGCGGGCGAGCGTTTCGCCGTGCGTAACTCCGGCGCGGTCACGGTCGTCGAGGGCGTGGGCGACCACGGCTGCGAATACATGACCGGCGGCGTGGTCGTGGTCATCGGCCAGACCGGGCGCAACTTCGCGGCCGGAATGTCGGGCGGCATCGCCTATGTGCTGGACGAAGACGGCGCGTTCAAGCAGCGCTGCAACCCGGCGATGGTCGAGTTGGAGCCGGTGAAGCCCGAGAAGATCAAGCCCGGCGAAAACGCCGCGCTGCAGGACCTCATCGCCGATCCGCTCGGCAATGATGCGAAAAGATTGTATCGCCTGATCGAGCGCCATCGCCATTACACCAACAGCGCGCGCGCCAAGCTGATCCTCGACAACTGGGATGCCTATCTGCCGAAGTTTCTGAAGGTGATGCCGGTGGACTATCGCCGCGCGCTGAAGGAATTGGCCGCAGCCCCCGCCAAGGGAGCGCCCGCCAAGGGGCGTGACGCTCATGGGTAGTGTGAAGGGCTTCCTCGAAATCCGCAGGCATGATCGCCCCTACGACAAGGTCAATGAGCGGACCAAAACGTGGCGCGAGTTCACCAAGCCGCTGCCCGACAAGGAACTGCAAGGCCAGGGCGCGCGCTGCATGGATTGCGGCATTCCGTTCTGCCACAACGGCTGCCCGGTCAACAACCTGATCCCGGACTGGAACCACCTGACTTTCAAGGCCCAGTGGAAAGAGGCCCTGGACTCGCTGCACTCGACCAACAACTTCCCCGAGTTCACGGGCCGCATCTGCCCGGCACCCTGCGAAGCGGCGTGCACGCTCAACATCAACGACGACGCGGTGACCATCAAGACCATCGAGTGTTCCATCGTCGATAAGGGCTGGGAAAACGGCTGGATCGTCCCGCAGCCTGCCGACAAGAAGTCCGGCAAGAAAGTTGCCATCGTCGGTTCGGGCCCCGCCGGGCTTTCGGCCGCGCAGCAGCTTGCGCGCGTGGGCCACGACGTGACGGTGCTGGAGAAGGAAACGCGCATCGGCGGGCTGCTTCGCTACGGCATTCCCGACTTCAAGATGGAGAAGCACCTCATCGACCGGCGTATCGAACAAATGCAGGCCGAGGGCGTGAGCTTCAAGACCAACTGCAACGTCGGCGTGGACGTCACACCGCAGGACTTGCTCAAAACATATGATGCGCTGCTGCTGACGGGCGGCGCGGAAGCCCCGCGCGACCTGCCTGTCCCCGGCCGTACGCTCAAGGGCGTTCACTACGCCATGGATTTCCTGACGCAGAACAATAAGCGCGTGGCGGGCGACACAATTCCCGACGCAACCGCGATTGTGGCCAAGGGGAAACATGTTATCGTTATCGGCGGCGGCGACACCGGCTCGGACTGCATCGGCACGTCCATCCGCCAGGGCGCGGCCTCCATCACCCAGCTGGAAATCATGCCCCGTCCGCCGGACGAGGAAAATAAACCATTGGTATGGCCCTACTGGCCGCTGAAGTACCGCACCTCGTCGTCACAGGAAGAAGGCTGCGAACGCGAGTTCGCGGTCGCCACCAAGCGCTTCATCGACGACGGCAAGGGCAATGTCGCGGGCCTGGAAATCGTGCGCCTGGATAACGGCAAGGAAGTGAAGGGCAGCTCGCAGGCCCTCAAGGCCGATCTGGTGCTGCTGGCCATGGGCTTCGTTAGCCCCGTGCACACGGGCATGATCGAGCAGCTGGGCGTGAAGCTGGATGCGCGCGGCAACGTGGCCGCCGACACCAAGAAATACCAAAGCTCCATGGCCCGCGTGTTCACCGCCGGCGACATGCGCCGTGGGCAAAGCTTGGTCGTGTGGGCGATCCGTGAAGGCCGCCAGGCCGCCCGCGCGGTCGACGAATTCCTGATGGGATCGAGCGACTTACCGCGCTGATTCACTTCAAGCCGAGAAGCGCCCGCGCGTGCGATGAAATACCCGCCCGTGTGAACGGATTTTGCACGCGGACGCTGCCGACCATCGCTCCATCCGTCAAGTCTTCGCTCAAGATTGTCGTGCAGCCGGCTTCGGCGGCGGTCGCAATCATTAATCCATCCCAGTAAGAAGACCGCCCGCCGACTGCCGAGGATAGCGCATACCTCACGGCGCTGGCGGATGCTGACGCGCACGGAAAGAGATCAAGCCAATCCTGGACCTGCGTTGCGGCTTCCGGCGGTGGCATAAACCCTTTGCGCGTCACCACCGCGTAAAATTCGGATAGGGCTTGCAGGGTGAGCAAGCAATTACACTCGATGGCGGCGTCCATGATTTCAGCCGCGACGTCTCTGCGAGAGGCGGCATTCACATCGACGCTGTAAACGAGAATGTTGGTGTCGAGCGTAAATCGCTCACCGTTCATACAAAGAATCTCGGTCGAGTTTACCGGCGCCGATGGGCCAGCCCTTTTTCATCCGAGCCCGAGTCCGTTCGCGCGCGGCTTCTTGCGCGGGCGTGAGAACGCGCCTACCGCCTGCCTGCGTCAACCGGGCCACGGCAACGCCATTGCGCGTAATGACGTATTCCTCACCCGCCTCGACCTTACGGACGCATTGTGCGAAACGCTGGTTGGCTTCGCGCAGGGTGATTTTCGTGCTCATGGTTAGTATGTAGCACATATGTGTGCTACATTCAAGGCTTGGCTATTGCTTCCAGGTCTTGGCCCATAATCCAAAACACCTCGCCCTCGCTCAGCGCCGTGTCGAGCCACAGGAATGGCGTGCGCGGGAAGGCGCGTTCGAGGGCTTTGCGGCCCGCGCCGATCTCGCACAGCATCGCACCGTCGGGCGTCAGGTGATCGGGCGCAGCGGCGAGGATGCGTTTGACCAAATCCAAACCGTCCGCACCGCCCGCCAGCGCCAGGCGCGGCTCGTGGCGGTATTCCGGCGGCAATCGGCGCATGGATGATGCCGCCACATAGGGCGGATTGGTGATGATGAGGTCGTAGCGTCGGCCCTTGAGCGCGGTGAACAGATCGCTTTTATGCAGCGTCACACGGCGGGCGAGTTTTTTGTCCGCGATGTTTTGTTTTGCCAAAGATAAAGCATCGTCGGATAAATCCACCGCGTCGACCTGGGCTTTGGGAAACTTCAGCGCCGCGAGGATCGCCAAACAGCCCGAGCCCGTACATAGATCGAGCACGCGCTTGATCTTCTCCGGCCGGGTCAGAAACGTGTCCATGAAATGGTCGCTGTACAGCAGTTCGCCGATGAACGAGCGCGGTACGATGACGCGCTCATCGACGCGGAATGGGATGCCCTGGATGTAAGCCTTGCCGACCAGATACGGCGCGGGCTTGCGGGTTGTGATGCGCTCGGTGATCAGAGCGTCGAGGCGCGCCGTCTGAGCCTGGGTGAGTTTTTTGTCGAGCTTGGAGACGCCCAGGCCTTCCATGGCCAGGAACGCCGCTTCGTCGATAGGGTTGGTGGTGCCGTGGCCGTAGACCAGCTTGGCCTTGTGCAGGCGCTTGGCCGCCTTGGCGATGGCCTCGCGCAGCGTACTCAAAACTTCGTCTGGGGCAGGGGCGTGGACGCGGGCAGTTTCTCCATGCGCAGATACTGCGCCAGGATGTGCATGATGGATTGGTGCAAATCCTCGGAGATGCCGTAGTTCTCCACCGGCACATACACGTTCACGTCCGACAATTCGCGCGCCTTGCCGCCCTGGAAGCCCGTCAGGCTGAGCACGGCGACTTTGTTGGCCTTGGCCCATTCGAGCGCGGCGATGATGTTGGGCGAGTTGCCCGACGAGGAGATGGCGATGACGCCGTCGCCGGGCTTGGCCAGATTTTCAAGCTGATAGACGAAGATCTTTTCGAACGACAGATCGTTGCCGATGGCCGTGATCATCGCGCTGTTGCTGGCCAGGCTATAGACCTGCGGGCGTCGGTCGGTGCCGGTGCGCACGCCCTTGTTGTGGTCGCACATCAAATGGTCGGAGATCGAGGCCGAGCCCCCGTTGCCGATGCAGAACACTCTGCCACCCCGGTCGTAAATTTGCCCCAGCAGCTTGGCGGCCGCGGCAATACTGGCGGTATCGATGCGTGCCATGGTCTCACGCAACGCGCCAAAATAGCGCTCGGCATAATCCGCGCCGTCGCGCGTGATCTCTGAGGGAAACTGGACCGGAGGGGCCGCAGACACTTAAGTGCTCGGGTGCCAGACGGCTCCACCGCTCTCCACACGGGCGCGCACCTGGGCGCGCTGATCGTGCATGGACTGCGGCGTGCGTGCACCGAAGCGCGAGAAGAGATCATTTTGATCGTCGATCTCGCGCATGGCCGCGCCGCGCTCGATTTCCATCAACCGGTCGAACTTCGCGGGTTCGTAGGCCATGCCGTCCCATGTCAGGTCCTCAAACCGAGGAGTCTGCCCGAAGGGGCTCGACGCCGCGCCCGCGCGTCCATGCACGCGGTCGACGACCCATTTCAGCACGCGCATGTTCTGGCCGTAGCCCGGCCACATGAATTTGCCGTGCTCGTCGCGGCGGAACCAGTTGACGCGGAAGATCAGCGGCAGCTGGCTGACTTTGTTTTTCAGCGCCAGCCAGTGCGTCCAGTAATCGGCCATGTTGTAGCCGCAGAAGGGCAGCATCGCCATCGGGTCGCGGCGCACGGCGGCCTGGTTGAAGGCCGCAGCCGTGGCTTCGGAGCCCATGGTGGCGGCCAGATACACGCCGTGGTCCCAATCAAACGATTGCAATACCAATGGAAATGTGTGGCTCAGCCGTCCGCCGAACAACAGCGCGCTGATCGGCACGCCCTTGGGATCGTCCCACGACGGATCGAGGTTCGGGCACTGCGTGGCCGGTGCGGTGAAGCGCGCGTTGGGGTGGGCGGCGGGTGTTTTGGACTCCGGCGTCCAGTCTTTGCCGGTCCAGTCGATGAGGTGCGCAGGTGGGGTGTCGGTCATGCCCTCCCACCACACGTCGCCGTCGTCGGTCAGCGCGACGTTGGTGAACACCACGTTTTTATCCAGCAGCTTCATGGCGCTGGGGTTGGTTTTGGCCGAGGTGCCCGGTGCCACGCCGAAGTAGCCCGCTTCCGGGTTGATGGCGTAGAGCTTGCCGTCCTTTCCGGGCTTCAGCCAGGCGATGTCGTCGCCCACGGTCCAGGCTTTCCAGCCCTCGAAGCCTTGGGGCGGGATAATCATGGCCAGGTTGGTCTTGCCGCAGGCGCTGGGGAACGCGGCCGCCACGTAGGTCTTCTCGCCTTTCGGAGATTCCAAACCTACGATCAGCATGTGCTCGGCCAGCCAGCCTTCCTCGCGCGCCATCACCGAGGCGATGCGCAGCGCGAAGCACTTTTTGCCCAAGAGCGCGTTGCCGCCGTAGCCCGACCCGTACGACCAGATCGCGTGTTCCTCGGGGAAATGCACGATGTACTTGGTGGAATTATTGCACGGCCAGGCGACGTCTTTCTCGCCGGGCTTCAATGGTGCGCCGACGGTGTGCAGGCAGGGCACGAAGTCGCCGTCGCCCAGCACGTCGAGCACCTTTTTGCCCATGCGGGTCATGGTGCGCATGCTGATGACGACATACGGGCTGTCGGTGATCTCCACGCCGATGTGCGAGATGTCGGACCCCAAGGGACCCATGGAGAAGGGGATGATGTACATGGTGCGGCCGCGCATGCAGCCGTCGAAGAGCCCGTTGAGGGTCTTCTTCATCTCGGCGGGATCGGTCCAGTTGTTGTTGGGGCCGGCGTCTTCTTTGTTCTTGCTGCAGATGAAGGTGCGGTCTTCGACGCGGGCGACGTCGGAGGGGTGAGAGCGCGCGAGGAACGAGCCGGGGCGTTTTTGCGGGTTGAGCGGAATCAGGGTTCCGCTTTTCACCATCAGGTCGCACAGCGACTTGTATTCCTGCTCGGAGCCGTCGCACCAGTGAATCTGGTCGGGTTTGCACAGCGCCGCCATGTCCGCGACGAGTTTGTTCAGTTTGGCGTTGCGCGAAGTCGACACGATTTCTTTGTTCATCTTTTTTCTTTGCACCCGTCACGTCACGCGCGGCTGATCCGGTCCAAAACGCAAAAGAGGCCCCAAGGGCCCCCTGGCGCGTTCTGCTCGTGGCCCCTTGAACCGGCAGGCCGATGGCGTATTGGCGTCAGGCTATAGCGGACCCGCGCCTGCGATGGAATAGGCCAATAAGAGCCATTTCACGGCACAAAAAGCTCTGTGGATATGGGTGTGGACGGTTTCCACACAAGGCCGAAAAGACCATATTTTGCGCCGATTTTCGGTCCTCCCGCGCCTTCCTGCTTGCGCCATTGCCGCACTCCTGCTGTGCTGCGGTGCATCGAACGCAAATCAGACCACCGCGGGGGCAAATTCATGACCAAAAGCTGGGATGTGATCGTGGTGGGCGCGGGCACGGCGGGCTTGCCGGCCGCCATTCTGGCCGCTCAACGGGGTGCAAAAGTACTGATCGTCGAGATTGCTGACCGCATCGGCGGCACGTTGCACTTCTCGGTGGGCAGCTTCAGCGCGGCGGGAACTTCGCTGCAGCGCAGCAAAAACATCGCCGACAGCCCAGAGCAGCATTTTCAGGACGGACTGCGAATCAACCACGGCACCGGCAACCACACCATGATGAAGCTGTGGCAGGACAACGCGGCGGCCGCCTTCGAGTGGCTGACCGCCATCGGCATGACCTATCCCGAGACTGCGCCGGTGGCCGTGGCGGGGCACGAGCCCTACACCACCGCGCGCATCTGCACGCCGGCCAACAACGGCATCGGTTACATCGACGTGCTCAAGCCGCAGTTGGAGGCCGAGATCGCCAAGGGCAACATCCAACTGCGGCTGAACACCGCGTTGATGGACTTAATCTCTGACGCTGCGGGCGTGCAGGGCGTGCGCGTGAAAAACGCGGACGGGAAGACCGAAGACATCCACGGCCGCAACGTCGTGTTGGCCTGCGGCGGCTACGCCTACAACGACGCCATGTGGCGGCGCATCCACGGCCGCCCGCGTCGCGTTTACACCAACCCCACCTCGATGGGCACAGGCATCGAGGCGGCAGAAAAACTCGGTGCGCAGTTGGAAGGCGCCGACGAACTCATCTGCACCTTCGGCGGCACGCAGTGCATCGATGATCCCAACAAGGTTTGGATCCACACAAAAAGCCAGCCGGGCATGCGCCAACCCTGGGAGATTTTCGTCAATCAAAAAGGCGAAAGGTTTATGGCCGAAGACGACACCAGCCCCGACTGGCGCGAACGCGCGCTGATGGGCCAGGACGACTGGACGTGCTGGTGCCTCTACGACCAAGCCATCGTCGACAAATCGCCGCCGTATTTCCTGTGGCCCGCCGACAAGGTGGCACGCGCGTTCGCAACAAATCCCAACTACCGCAAGGCCGACACCCTCGACGGTTTGGCCGCAGCGACCGGCCTGCCCGCCGCGGCGTTGAAGGCCACCGTGGCGCGCTACAACGCCGGCCAAGCCGTGGGCTCGGACGCCTTTGGGCGCAAGTACATGCCCGCGCCCATCGGCACGGGGCCGTTCTATGCCGTGAAGCTGTTCGCCATTTCGGTGGTCAGCTTCGCGGGCGTGAGCGTGGACACTCAGCTGCGTGTGCTGGATGCGAAAAAGCAGCCCATCAAAAATCTCTATGCCGTGGGCGAGATGCTGGGCATGGGCATCTTCGGCAACGCCTATCTCGGCGGGTCGTCGGTGTCGGGCGCGCTGAGCTTAGGACGCTTGCTGGGCGCGAAGCTGCTCAACTGGTCTGCCTCGCAATCCATCGCGGCTGAGTAATCATGGGCCTGATCTACGTCGCGGCCAGCAAATCGCTCCAGGAATGGGGCTCGGACGTTGGCATCAGCAAGCACATCTACAAGGTGGGGCTGGCCGATGACGTCAAGGCCGACATGGCCAAGGCCATGAACGAGGCCGCCATGCTGGGCCAGACCGACTGGAAGATCATAGCGAAAAGAGATGTGCCCGAAGTGACCGACGAGGTCGACATGCTGACGCGCCTGGCCCTGCGGCTGAAGATGATCGACCCGACGTATTACCCGAAGCTCAAGGGCGCGCGCAGCGTGTTCAAGGTGAACCCCTTGGACGTCGATACGCACATGATCATGAAGCAGACCATGGCCGGCGAGCAGCCCAAGGTGGTGAAGCAAAAACCCGCCGATGTGGGCAACTACATGATCGAGAACGCGCTCAGGTGACTTTTATGCCGTGGCGCGCCGTGCCCGCGCCGTTTTGGCAACGGCGATGGTGATGGCGGGAATCAGCAGATAGCTCAGCGCGATGTCCTCGATATATTTCGGCAGCGGCATGTCGAATGCGAGCACGATGGCCAAAAGATCGAACGTCAAGCTGATCGCCATCCACACAAGGCCAACCACCAGCCCCGAGACGCCGATGCTGGCACTGGGCCGGAACAGCCGATAAGCCATCAGCGATGTGGTGCCTGCCAGCGACACCGCCATGACGGACTCGAATAAGTCCTCCGAAAAACGCGGCTGACCGTCTGGCGTGAACAGCAGGAAGCTGAGAACGAAGGGCACGGCCCAGACAATCACGCCTGCAACGATGATGCTGCGCCAGGGTTTTGCATGTTCGGTCATGGGGTCCTCAGGTCAGTTCTGCTTCGGCTTGAATTTTCGTCCAACGCTTACAATGAGTCTTCGCCCCAGACGGCGCGCGGGCGGGAAGTCGACGGCCAGCACCGCCAGGCCCAGCGGGATCATCCAAAATCCCAGGATCGGCAGGAAGCCTAAAATGCCGCAGATGACCAACAAAATGCCGATGGGTACGCGCAGCCACGGCGTGTTGGGCAGATGGTCGCGTAACCAAAGGCGGAAACGAGAAGCGCGGTTCATTGCAATCGATGTCATCTGCCAAAAAATCTCCTCGCCCCCGATGCGTCGGCGCAGCCGCGCAGGCGGGGGAGAGGGATGCGAAGCGTTAGCGAGGGTGAAGCCCGAGCTTACGCGTAGCTGGGTGAGGGAGCGCTTGCAACCCTAGCCAACCCCTCACCCTGCCCTCTCCCCTCAGAAGGGGAGAGGGTCGAATTTGGCGTCAATTACGATCCGTGCGCGGGCAGTTGCGATTTGCGCACTTGGATCACCTTGTCGGCGTCGCGGCCCACGAGTTCCTGGTAGTGGCTGAATTTGGACTCATAGGTGCCGATACCCTGCGAGATGGAACGGATTTCCGTGATCAGGTTGCCCATTTCGGATTCGGGCATGTGCACCTTGATGACGTCCCAGCCGCTCCAACCCTCGCGGGTGTCGAAACCCATGATCTGCGCGCGACGCTGCGTCAACGCGCGCTGCACCTTGGACGTAAAATCCGTCGGCACGCTCACCGCGACCTCGTGAATGGGCTCCAGCAGTACCGGCTCGCACTCCGGCAGCCCTTCCGTCATGGCCAACCGGCCGGCGGTGCGGAACGCCTGATCGGAACTGTCGACGCTGTGGTACTGGCCGTCGAACAGATTGACCACAAGGTCCACCACGTTGAAGCCCAACGGCCCGCGCAGCGTGTTGTCGCGCACGCCGGCTTCCACCGCGGGGATGAAGTTCTTGGGCACCACGCCGCCGACGATGCTGTCGGTGAATTTCACGCCCGAGCCGCGGGGCAGGGGCTTGATGTCCACCTTGATGTCGGCGAACTGGCCGTGGCCGCCCGATTGGCGCTTGAAGCGCGCGTGTTGCGTCGTGCCCTTCTTGATGGTCTCGCGGTAGGGCACTTGCGGCGGCTTGGTGTCGACCGTCAGGTCGAACTTGCGCTTGAGGCGCTCCACCGCGATGTGCAGGTGAATGTCGCCCTGGCCGCGCAGCAGCATGTCGCCGGTCTCGGCGACGTGGCTGACGGACAGCGACGGGTCTTCCTCGCACAACTTGCGCAGGCCGTCGCCCAGCTTCACGTCGTCCTTGCGGTCCTTGGTGAACAGCGCGATGGCGTACAACGGCGTCGCCGCGACCGCCCACACTTTCGGCTTTACATGGCCGTCCACGGCCAGAATGTCGCCGGTGAACACGCCGTCGAGTTTGGCCAGCGCCAGTACGTTGCCTGGCCCCACGGCCGTCACCTTGGCCTTGCCCAGTTTGGGCTCCGCGCCGTCCTGCATGTTGGCGATGCGATGTCCGGCCAACGTGTCGCCGTCCTTCAACGTGCCGCGCCATACCCTCAATAACGACAACTTGCCCACATGGGCGGCGTAGATGGTTTTATAAATCTGCGCGACGCATGGGCCCGACGGAATCCCGCGATGATCGGCGGTCTCGGCCGCCGTGGGCACTTCGTGGCGCAGCGCTTTCAATAAACGTGTAACTCCGTGCTGATGCTCGGCCTCGCCGATCAGCACCGGCACGATCAAATCTTCGGCCAGGTCCTTGGAAAGTTGCCGGTACACCTCGGCCTTGTCGGGCACGATGTCCTCCAACAGCTTTTCCATCAGCGCGTCATCGAAGTCCGAGAGTTTTTCCAAGAGCGCGCGGCGCGCGTCGTCCGCGCCCACGGCTCCGGCTTTTGAAAGGTCGATGCGCTCGGAGGGTTGGTCGAGCTTATAGTGGTAGGCACGCTCGGCCACCAGATCGACGTAGCCCGTGATCGTGTTGTCCTTGGCGATGATCGGGATGTGGCGCAGTACCAGCGGCCGCGTCGATTGGGTCTGCGCCGCGGTGAGGATATCGCGCACCGAGCCTTGGGCGGAGTCCATCTTGTTGATGAACAGCAGGTGGGGAATTTTGTGGTCGTCGAGGAAGCGCAGCGTGGCACCCAGCGCCAGCATTTTGTTCGGGTCTGCTTCCACCACCACGATCACGGCGTCGGCCATCAGCGCGCCCTGGTGCGCCTCCTGCACCAAGTCCACCGCGCCGGGGCAGTCGATCAGCACCCAGTCGTCGCCGAGGTAGGAGAAGCGCACCGGGGTCAGTTCGGTCGACATTTGGCGCGCGCGGGATTCGGGCGCGGTGTCGCTGACGGTGTTTTTGTCGATGACGCGTCCTCGCTTGGGAATGGCCCCGGCGGCGAGCAGCATGGCTTCGACCAACGTGGTCTTGCCGCTCGATTGCGGCCCCACCAGGGCCACGCACCTTATCCCTTTGGGTGTGCCCTTGGGGGTTCCTTTTGCGGAATCCGACATGATGGTCTCCCTCCCGAGTTTGAAACTCCCGGAAGACCGGCCGCTCTTGGACTCAGGCAGCCTGATCGTACCGGCGATAGCGGATCATGTGGTACTCGAACGTGCTCACGGTTTTCTTGTGGCTGTCGCGGGCCTGCATGGCGCTGATCCACGCCTTCAGACGCGTGCAGTCGTGCGGAATCTCCACCGCCCACAACGTCTCGTAGCAGGGGAAGCGCTCGATGAACGGCATGAACTGCAAGTCCACCAACGACACATCCGCGCCCAGCCAATAGGGCCCGTCGCTCAGTTTGCGCAGGCCCTCGGTCTCCATGAAGCGGAACTTTTCGATCACGGCCTTGCGGTTCTCGGCCTGCTTGGCGGCGTCCTTGCGGTCGGCGATCACCTTGTGCAGCACGGGCATCAGGTAGCTGTCGCAATAGTCGATCCAGATGCGCGCCTTGGCTTTTTGAATGGCGTCGCGCGGCATCAAGGGCCGCTGCGGAAACGCGTCTTCCAAGTATTCGTTGATGATGCGCGATTCATAGACGATCTGCCCGTTGTGGCGCAGCAGCGGCACTTTGCCGTAGGGCGACAATTGCTTGAACCAGTCGGGCTTGTTGTAGAGGTCGACCTCGGTGAGCGTGAAGTCGATGCCTTTTTCGATCAGCGCCATGCGCGTGCGTTGCGCATACGGGCAGGCTTCGTAACTGAACAACTCGATCTCAGGCATAGCGGTCCCTTATGTTTTTGTGTTGAGCTACTTTAGCAAATGAGACGGGCGGGTCCATGCCCAAGGAATGTACAGAAAACAAGGGCTAGGCGAGGCCAACTAGGACGGTTGCGACTGGTTGGATATGGTTCGAATCCTGCGAGGGACGCCATATTTGATCAATCTACGAACACTTGAGAGGCCAGGGTTTACCTCAAATCATAACCGCAACCCGGCGCGCTTCTTGACAACCTCACTCGCTACTCTTGGTTGGAGGGGCTCCCATTTTTTCGGTGAATGGCATCGCAGGTGACGAAACTGCGAGCCCTGGGCGCCTGACAATCGCGTTTGAGTCATGAGTGATGGGCAGATAAGGGCGAAATTGGACACTAGATACTTACGATTTCACACCCTTTATCTAGCTGAATAGCTTTCTGTAAATATAATTTCTTGCCCTCTATCTAAACAAGAACGTATACCTCTGAATTATGTTGCTTTTCCTTCGTCGGTATCTGCTGAGCTTCATCAATTCTTGTGCCGTTAAGTATCCTCTTAATCTCGTCATGAACTGTCGAAGAGGCAAAATGCGGAGAATGGGCCATGATATCCTTGGCATACTTTGTGCAATCCACTACATCTGCAATTCCAGCAAGCATGTCGGGTTTATCTCGTTTCGCTGACCAAGCCACTCTACTCAAACCTATTGCGACGTCATTTGTAGAAGTAATCGCTGTCAGTCGTCCTGCGACGCCCTGCAAGCAAACTTTGACTACAGCGGCAACCGCCTCATAGCAAATATCCGGATTTACTAATATTACTTCTGCAAAATGGCGCTTTTTGCGGCCGACTGCCGCTTGAAGCAATACCATTGAATCAACTGCGATCTGCCCGCCCGCACTATGAGCAAGTAAATTTATCGGGGACTTGGTGCTGGCTACCAGATTTTTGGATAGCTGTATAATAAAGCTAGGGACTTTACCCGCCTCTTGCTTATCACGATAATAGCTTTTCTTTAGAGTAAGTCGGCTGTGCGACCTCAATGCTGGCCATGAAAAGCAAATCATGGGCTGAGACACTGCTGATATCCTGCGATACGTAGGCACCCAAGATTCAATGGCCTTGCTAGGCGAGGTTTTTACGCCATGAACACAAATTAGCGGCCGCGCGTCACCCCATTCTTTAGACGCAATTTCATCAAATTTTTTCTTCGATAGCTTTTTAAAAGGTGAGTATTGTACATGATCATTATCCAAGCCACCCAAGATGGGTTTGAAGCTACTCACGATGGATTTGAAATGCCGCCAAACTCGCTTCATCAGGCCCCCATTATAGTCAACGGAGGAGGCGGGAATAAAACAATCCCCGATCCAGTAAGTGAGTGCGCCATCATTTTCATCGGTGAATAACTCATTGGCGTCGCCAACACGAAAACTGCGAACGCTATTCGTACGTTTTCTATTTGTTACAAAAACGATCTGCTCCGATCTATGCGCCGCCTTAGAAATCGTCCTATTTTTGACTGTGAAGTCTACTCGATCAACTTTGGCATGATTCAACAATCTGTAGAAAATTGGATTCCGTATCAGACTACTGATGCGCGTTGAGTTACCTTCGATAGGAACCACATTCATAACCACTGTAAAACACCCGTGGCCGCCGCCTGCTACCGTTAGGTCGAACCCACATTGACTTCGGGTAAACTGGCCGAGTTCAACGTAAGCTTCTAGTTGTACCTCTCTTGGATTTTGTTCTGAGTGTAACTTGATAGAGATCGGCCCTAGGGGAGCGACAAAATACTTAGATTCAATTGCCTTATCTCGAACTTTCTGAAGGTCTTTGAATTCAATCATGCCTCACCACTTTTGTATTAGGATGACCGGATCAGCCCTCGAAGATGGCCCGCCAGTATCGCCATCCGAATTGCCTGTAAAGGCCGTGAGAGCCTTGCTTAGATTCTTCAGGATTCCGCAAGAATCGAAGATCAATCCGTTGTTCTTGCCCTCATTAACGCGACTTGCACGTGCAATGGCTTTCATAAGTGCCTAGCCCCTCTCCGCGCATAAATCTCGAATTTCCTCCCGATACGTTGCAATAGCTTTGTTTCTACTCTGCAGCCATCCTGCAATCCCCAGACCGCTCGAAAAGCTTGCTCTCATCACGAGACCGACTGCGACTAACGCAAACATATAGATGAGTGCTATCGCAACTGGCAGATCGTTAAGCCGCTGGCCTGTCACCAACATGTATAGTCCGAGCAGTAGAAAAGGAGATATCACTCCGAGCGGGATCCATTTAAGTGCAAACCAATAAAACCTCGTAAAGGCGAAGTAGTCCATTAGCGTGTTGGGAATCAGTTCAAGGCTCTTGGTCGTAGGGCTATTGATCGCTGCGAGATATGTTTCTTTAGGTCCATGATCCCGCACAAAAATAAGATCAATCATATGGCCTGGGCGGAAATTTGGCTCATAGTTTATCAGCTTTACTTTTGTCTCAGCCTGGTCAGGAAGTCTGACCCAAATGTCAAAGACTGTGGTTATACTCGTTTTGATCGACGAACCCCATGTGATGCCCGTTCCCTTGTAGGTAAAGCCGTCTACCGACCCGCCGGTGATTGCCGTGTTCGTTGACTTCTCGATTGAGAGCACTTCGACTTTAATGCGCCAGAAAGTGACGCCTTTTCCTGCGATCACAACGTAACGCTCCGCACTCTCTCCGCCTGCCTCACTTGTCATATTTATCCCCTCGCACGAATACCGAATTGATGGTCCAAATATTACGTTTCGATTCTGCCGATGCAAGGTACAATGGAAAAATTCCAATACTTCTGCCCGATCTGGTACAGTAGCTTTCTCTTAACGCGGTGGATGGCGCGCCCCACGCTAGTAACACGGGGGCCTCAAGATAGACCCAAGGCTTAGTTGTTTTCCTAATATTATCCCTACGTCGGCGGCCCCTTCAACTCCACCGTATTCCCGTCCGGGTCGTCCACGTAGATCGAGGGTCCGGTGCCTTCCGCGCCGTTGCGCTGGGCCGGTTCGCCGGGGTTCAGGCCGTGGGCCTTGAGGTGGGCGAGGATGGCGCTCGCGTCGAAGGGCTCCACCCGCACACAGAAGTGATCCATGTTGCGGCCCTCAGCACCCGGCGCGGCGCCGAACTTGCGGCCGAACTCGGAGTCCACGCTCACCAGGTCGATCAGCGAACGCCCGGCGCGAAGTTGGATCAGCCCGCGCGCGGCCAGGTCGCGCTCCACCGTGCAGCCCAACACCTCGCGGTAGAATGTCAGGGCGCGCTCGCGGTCGGCGATGCGAAGTACGATATGGTCGATCTCGCGGATGCGGATGGTCATTCTGGTTCGGCGACGGTTCTGTTACACTCACACTGTACGCCGCGCGGTTCGCCACAACGAGGCTAAAAATGAAATTCCGTTCCCTGCTGTATGCGCTGGCCCTTCTGACGGCCTTTGTCGCGCCCGTCGCCGCCCAGGACATGGGCGACAACGGCTACACGCTGCCCGATTTCTTCTTCTCCCGCGCCGAACAACTGGCGCGCGCCAACTGCATCAACGACCTGCCCAACTGCCGCTCGGACGTGGAGAGCCAGTTGCAGACCGAGCGCATCGTGTCGCTGGTGCTACCGTGGTTCCTGCTGGCGCTGGGGCTGGTCTTTTTGCTGCGCTACATGCGCAAGAAAGAGCAGCGCAAGGAGATGCACCGGCGCATGGCCCAGCGCAAGCACATCGCCGGCGCGTTCCGCAAATCGGACGCCCAGGACGACACCGCTCGGCGGGACGGGAACGACGACGAGGAAGACCGGTTTAGGTAAACCCAACTCCCCATCACCGTCATCACCCGGTTCATCCGGGTGATCCATCGTGCCGAAAACTCAAACGGAGCAGTTTGAGAAATGGGCCACCCGAATAAATCGGGTGGCGACAAGGCTTTTTGTTGGTCGCAATTCCCACGCCAAGTGGAAGCCCACTTCTCGGGGAATTGCTCCTGGCTAATTCGGCGTTTCGATCAGCTCGTGCAGTTCGCCCGACGGGCCTTTGATCACGGCCACGCGCCGTCCGTTATAGGGCCTCCCTTGCGCGATGATCGGCGGTTTGACGAACGGCACGCCGATCTTGTCGAGGCTGGGCACTTCAAAGGCGACGATGGCCGTGCTCGGCGGCAAGTCGCCGGGGCGGGTTTTGCGCATGGTCGTGCCCGCGGGATACTGATCCACCTCGATCATAAATGGCCCGCCGATGTCGACGGTGGCCAGCGGGTGCTTCATCTCCAGGTCGAAGCCGCGCACCTTGTTCAGGGCGGACATGCGCACCGGAATCGGTTCAGACACCTTGTTCTTCAGGCTGTCGCGGTAGAACGTGATCAGCTCGGCGATGTCCTCGCCGCCGTTGATGACGATGAACGGCCGGTCGACGAAGGACTCCGCCATGCCCAGCCCGAAACTCAAGTCCGTCACCGTGGTGAGGTAGAGCAGTTCCTTCGCCGGACCGATGACCTGCATGGCCTTGATCTTGTCGGTGGTGGACAGGTTGCGCGGCGTGCCCACCACCTCGAAGGGCGAGTCCTTCAGCTTTTCGTACACCGCGTCCACGTCCTTGACCAAAATCTCGGTGGAGTTCCAGCCGTAGGTCGTCAGCGGTTTGTAGTCCGGGTATGCGTCGATGGCGATGAAGCGCAAGTAACAGTTCGCGCCGCTTTCGGGCTGCATCACCATGTAGGACTTGCCCGCCGCCAAGGGCGCGCCCCACACGTCGGCCAGCTCGGCGGGCACCTGGCCGCGCTCGACCACTTTGTAACCCAGGTAGCCGCCGTAGGCCGCCTCGATGGGTACGAGGTCGGCGACGGTCATGGTCACGGCGACGATGGGTCCGAGCATGGGTGTCTCCTCAGCCGAGTTTCGTTTTCAGAAAGGCCGCGGCGCGTTCCGCGCCCGTCGGGTCGATGCCGTGCTGCAGGCCGGGGATCACATGCGCTTCGGCGGCGACGTTGTTGGCCGCCAGCACGGACTTGATTTCGTCGAGCGCCTGCACGGGAACCACCGGATCGGCGCTGCCGTGGAACAAGATGATGGGAGGCCGCGACTTGATCTGATCCTTCAGTTTCGAGCCGCCGACCATGGCACCGGAGAATCCCACGATGCCCGCCAGCGGTTCGGCGCGGCGCAGGCCGGTATGCAACGCCATCATGGTGCCCTGCGAGAAGCCGATCAGCGCGATCTTGCTGATGGGAAGGCTGTGGTGTGCTGCGACTTGGTCAATAAAGGTGTTGAGAAACACCGACGCCTTGACCGCACCCTCGAACATCTTTTCGTACAGCCCGCCCATGCGCGCGGGGTCGCGGCGCAGCGCCTCGGGGTCGTACCCGGCCAGCGAAAACCACTGCCGCCCGCCGAAAAAGCCGCCTTCCCAGGGTTCGGGCGCGTGGGGCGAATAGAACGCCGCGCCGGGCAGGTGCTGGGCGAAGAACGGCGCCAGGCTGATGAGGTCGTCGCCGTTGGAGCCGTAGCCGTGCAGAAAAACCGCGGCACTTGTGGCGGGCTTCCTGTTAGCGGGGGCGAGGGACGGACCGGCGGGGACGGACATGAGACAACGCGAAAAGATGGAGTGAAGGTGCGCGGTTAAGCTAATCTAGCCGCGCGCATGCCGCATCAGTTTTCGTCACGGGTTGGGCAATGTCCGAGCGCGATGCCGTTCTGTTCGCCAACGGGGCGTTCTATCTCGCCTTTTCCACGCGCGACGTGAAGGCCATGGCCGAGGCCTGGGCCGAGGGCCATGAGATCAGCTGCATCCATCCCGGCTGGGCGATCCTCTACGGACGCGAGGCGGTGCTGAAAAGCTGGCAGGGCATCCTGCGCAACCCCAACGCGCCGAAGGTGAAGGCGCACAATGAACGCGTCGACATGCTGGGCGAGGCGGCGGTCGTGACGTGCATCGAGGAACTGAACGGACGGCAATTCCTGGCCGCGACGAATGTGTTTGTAAAAGCCGGTTCAGCCTGGCGGCTGGTGCATCACCAAGCCGGCCCGGCCAACGTCGATCCGCAGGCCCTGGAACCGGCGGAAGACGACCTGCCGCATGGGCCGGTGAATTAACGGAGCATTTTCCCGAGAAGTGGCCTTCCACTTGGCGTGGAAAATGCGACCAAAAAAGAGTCTCCTATTCCTCTTCGCCCTTGACGTCGGGGTTGATGTCGTCAGGGCCCGGCGGCGGCAGAGTGGGCGCGACCTGTAAAAATGCCGGGATCGCCGCGCCGAAGCCGACCACGTCGTCGGCATGTTCCATGCGCCCGGCGTCCCGCGCCCATTTGTCGCGGTTGCGCTCGCGGCTTTGCCGAGGCTCACGCGGCTCGCGGGGGGTGCGCGGCGGCGGCGGTGCTTGCTCGATCGGTTGTTCTTGCGCGACGGCGACAGCGGCCGCAATGGCCACGGGTTCAGGCTGCGGCGTGTTGTCGCGTGCCGGTTCGCGGGAACGGCCACGATCACGGCCACGATCCCGGCCGCGTCCGCGGTCTTTGTCGCGGCCACGGCCTTGGTCTCGGCCGCGCCCGCGCGGACCGCGCGGCGCTTCGCCGTCATCGGCACTCAGCCCGACCTTCAGGTCCTCGATCGCGGCTTCCATCAGGATGGGAATGGGCTGCTTGATCAGCTTTTCGATGGCGGCGATGGACTTGCCGTCGTAGGGCGTGGCGATGGTGATGGCGTGGCCCTGCATGCCCGCGCGGCCCGTGCGGCCGATGCGATGGACGTAATCCTCGGCGTGGAACGGCACGTCGAAGTTGATGACGTGCGACACGGCGGAGATGTCGAGTCCGCGCGCCGCCACGTCGGAGCAGACCAGCAAGTCCGCTTCACCCGACTTGAACTTGGCCAGCATCTCCATGCGCTTGGGCTGGGGCATGTCGCCGTGCAGACCGACGGCGTTGAAGCCGTGCTTGGTCAGCGACTTGAAAAGAATATCCACGTCCTTCTTGCGGTTGCAGAACACGAAGGCGTTCTTCAGCCCTTCGGCGCGGATCAGGCGGCGCACGCATTCGCGCTTATCATCGGGCCGCACGATGATCAGCGCCTGGACGACGGTGGTGGCCGAGGTGGCGGGCGCGCTGGCCTGCACCTCTTTCGGGTTCATCAGGAACTTATCGGCCAGGCCCCTGATCTCGGCGTTCATAGTGGCCGAGAAAAACAGCGTCTGGCGGATCTTGGGGATCAGCGAGACGATGCGTTCGACGTCGGGGATGAAGCCCATGTCCAACATCCGATCGGCTTCGTCGATGACGAGGATCTTGACGTCGTTGAGGATGATGCGGCCGCGTTCGAACAGGTCGAGCAGGCGGCCCGGTGTGGCGATCAGCACGTCGACGCCGCGATCCAAAACCCGTTCCTGTTCGGCCATTGATTCGCCGCCGATCAGCAGCGCCATGGAGAGCGGATGATATTTGCCGTACTTGACGAAGTTGTCCGATACTTGTGCTGCGAGTTCGCGCGTCGGCGCGATGATCAGCGAGCGGGGCATGCGCGCCTTGGCGCGGCCCTCGGCCAGGATGTCGATCATCGGCAGGGTGAAACCCGCGGTTTTGCCTGTGCCGGTCTGGGCGATGCCCAGGACGTCGCGGCCCATCAAAATCAGGGGGATGGCTTGCTCTTGGATCGGCGTCGGTGTGCTATATCCGGCGTCGGTCACGCCTTTGAGCGTGTCGGGCGAAAGTCCGAGGTCTTCAAACGTCATCGAGAGGGAAAATCAATCGCGGGCCCGGGGCCAGCGCCTTGTCTGCAGGATGCCCGGGTGCCACGCCGGGCTGGTCAATCGGCGCGGCATCATAGGTGCTGGCAACCCCAAGTCAATGTGCGACGCTGCGGCTGAAAACCCAGTGAAATCAAGGATAACGCCGTGCCAACCCACAATCTTGTCTTACTGCCGGGCCTGTTATGCGATGCCGCCCTGTGGCGCCACCAGACCGAGACCTTGGCCGACATCGCCCGGCCGTGGGTCGCCGACCTGACCCGGGACGACAGTATTCCGGCCATGGCCGAGCGGGTGCTCGACGAGGCCCCGCGCACATTCTGCCTGGCCGGGCTGTCCATGGGCGGCTACGTCGCCCAGGAAATCATGCGCCGCGCGCCCGAGCGGGTGGAGCGCCTGGCCTTGATCGACACCAATGCCAGGGCCGACACGGCGGCCCAGGTGAAGAACCGCCGCCAGCTCATTCGTCTGTCGGAAACGGGCAAGTTCAAGGGCGTCACGCCCCGCCTCCTGCCCAACCTGATCCATCCTTCGCGCCTGAACGACCCGGCCGTGGCCGATGTGGTGCTGCAAATGGCCGAGCGAGTGGGGCAGGCAGCTTTCACCCGCCAGCAAAAGGCCATCATGACCCGGGTCGACGGGCGCGGCGATTTGCCGGCCGTGCGCGTGCCCACCCTGATCATGTGCGGGCGGCAGGACGCGGTTTCCTCGCTGGACCTGCATTCCGAAATGGCCGCGGCCATCCCCAATGCCAAGCTGGTGGTGGTGGAGGACTGCGGGCATTTGGCCCCCCTGGAGCGCCCCGCGGCCGCCTCGGCGGCCATGCGCGCCTGGCTGGGGTGATTTCGCCTGGAAATTCAGGCCGTTAAGCGGCCTCGGGAAGCGGTTGCGCCAGAGGGGCCGATTGGTTATACAACCGCCTCTTTTCGGGCCGGTCTCCGGTTCGGGACCAGGCTCAGACACAGGACCACTGCCATGAAAGTGCGCAATTCACTGCGCTCCGCCAAGACGCGCGACAAAGACTGCCGCGTCGTCCGCCGCAAGGGGCGCGTCTACATCATCAACAAGAAGAACCCGCGCTTCAAGGCGCGGCAGGGCTGAGCGCCTCGGCGCTTCAACTCTACATCACGGACGTACCAAGAACCGCGGGCAAACCCCGCGGTTTTTTGCTGTAATGGGCTCATGACCCAGCACCTTGAAACCTCGCGGCTGATCGCCCGGCCGATTTCCGACGGCGATGTGGCGCGCATGCGCATTTTGCACAACGACGCGCGCGTCATGGCCACGCTGTCGGCCGACGGCAGGACGCTCAAGCGCGACGAAACCGTAGCCATGGTCGGCCGATTGATGGTCGCCTCCGACGAAGCCGGGCGCGGCATTTGGATGTTTCACACCCGCACCGACGGCACGTTCGTCGGCTACTGCGGCGCGCGCAAGTACATGCAGGCGGGCCTCAACGACACCGAACTGCTGTATGCCGTGCCGTTCGCCGAATGGAAGAACGGCTACGCCACCGAGATGGCCGAAGCGGTCATCCGCCACCTGTTCAAGAGTTCGGGCCTGTCGGAGATGATTTCCTTCACGCTGCCGACCAACGCCGCTTCGCGCCGCGTGATGGAGAAGTGCGGCTTCGCCTACGAAGCGGATTTCAAGCACGCCGGGCTCGACCATGTGCTTTATCGGCTGACGCGCAGCAAGTGGGTCGCGGGCGGCGGGCAGCTTTAGAAACTCACCCGAACCACGACAGAATCGCGCCGTAGAGCGTGAATTGAATCGTGTGATAGCCGCCGTTGATGAGGAACAGCTTTAGGCTTTTCTTTTCGAACAGGTAGTTGATCCCGAACGATCCGGCCACCCAGCACAATCCCGCCGAAGAACCCGCGCCCAGCGCAAAGCCCATCTCCGGGCTGGGGCCCAAAAACATCGCGAACACGAACGCGCCGATGAGGGACAGCGCGAACGAGCCGCCGAACATCAGGCCCATGTTGCGCGCCTTCATGTCCTCGTCGCTGAGTTTGGCTTCTAGCTGCCACGCCTTGCCGAATAGGAACGGCGCATACCACAGCCCTCCTAGAATGAACGCCGAAACACCCGCGACAAACACCGCCAGCAGATTGACCGTTTCCATGTTTCCTCCCCCGAGGGTTAGTTGAATGATCGTTCAAATAATGGCCAAGAGGTCGCGGATTGTCAACCGCGATTGACGCGGCGGGGCGGGTGCTTATTTTACCGGCATGACGCGCAAGCCGAAAAAAGCCCCACGCCGCAGACAAAGCCATGACATCGGCAAGGTCGCGGGCGTGGCCAAGAACCCCACACGCGCGCGCATCATCGGGGCGGCCAGTGAGCTGTTCTGGGAGAAGGGCTATGCCGCGACCGGCATGGCCGAGATTTTGTCGCGCGCCGGAGCCAACGCCGGCAGCTTCTATCACTTCTTCAAAGGCAAGGACGACGTGCTGCTGGCGGTGCTCGACAACTACCTGCTGCAGTTGGACGAACAGGTGATGGACCCGGCCTTCAAGCAGACGCCCGACCCCATCGGCCGGGTGTTCGCCGTGCTGGCGGGCTATCGCCAGGTCATCACGCTGACGGACTTCGCTTATGGGTGCCCCTTGGGGAGGCTGGCGTTCGAACTCGACCCCGAGGACCGCCGGGCGCACGCCAAGATCGCGGCAAACTTCGAGGCCTGGCGCAAGCGCATCGCCGAGTGCGTGCGCGCTGCCGGGCCGAACCTCAAGCGCGGCATCAAGCCCGACGACGTGTCGGCGTTTGTGTTGGCGGTAATGGAAGGCGGGGTCATTCAGTCGCGCAGCGAAAAAGCCATCGGCCCGTTCGATGCGTCGGTGCGTGAGTTGAAGCGGTATTTCGAGCTGATCGCGGTGTAACGCGCTACTGCGTCCCCGTTTCCCCGCCGACCCACACCACGCGCACCATGTTGGTGGACCCGACCTTGCCGAAGGGCATGCCCGCCGTGATCACCAGCGCTTGGCCGTCATGGGCGATGTTGGTCTCCACGGCGGCCTTCACCGCCACGTCGCCGATGTCGTCGACCGAGTGAATGAAATCACCGACCACCGCATGCACGCCCCACACCAATCCCAAGCGCCGTCCGGCGGTGATGCTGGGCGTGATGCACATGATCGGCGCGTTGGGCCGTTCGCGCGCCGCGCGCATGGTGGTCGAGCCCGACGAGGTGAAAGTCACGATGGCCGCGGCCTTCAACGTGTGGGCCACTTGGCGCGCAGCAGCCGTGATGGCCCCGGGCGAGGTGTGCTCGGGCTCCATGCGTCCGGCTTCCATGAGGTCCAGGTAATGCTCGTCGGCTTCCACCTGACAGATGATGCGGTGCATGGTCGCCACCGCGCGCACCGGGTACAGCCCGGCGGCGGTCTCGGCCGACAGCATGACCGCGTCCGCGCTGTCGTAGATGGCCGTGGCGACGTCGGAGGCCTCGGCGCGCGTCGGCACCGGCGATTTGATCATGCTGTCGAGCATCTGCGTGGCCACGACCACGGGTTTGCCGCGTTTACGGCAGGAGCGGATGATGCGTTTTTGCAAAATCGGCACTTGTTCCAGGGGCATCTCGACGCCCAAATCGCCGCGCGCCACCATGATGGCGTCCGAGGCATCGACGATGGCATCGAGATGTTCCAGCGCTGACGGCTTTTCCAGCTTCGCCAATACACCCGCGCGACCCTTCACCGCGGCGCGCACCTCGGCCACGTCCTCGGGGCGCTGAACGAACGACAGCGCCACCCAATCGACCCCTTGGGAAAGGCCGAATTGCAGGTCGGCCTTGTCCTTCTCGGTCATGGCCGGGATCGGCAGCGTCACATCGGGCACATTCACGCCCTTGCGGTTGGAGATCGCGCCGGCGATCACCGCCTCGGTGATGGCGTAGTCCTTGCCGCATTCTTTGACCTGCAGGCGCAGGTGGCCGTCGTCCACCAGCAGCGTGGCACCGGGCTTGAGGGCTGCGAAAATTTCCGGGTGCGGCAGGCAGACGCGGCTTGCATCGCCGGGCGTCGGGTCCATGTCGAGGCGGAAGGGCACACCCGGTTTGATAAGAACCTTGTCCTCTTTGAACGTGCCGACCCGCAACTTCGGGCCTTGCAGGTCCAACAGAATCGTCACCGGCCGCCCGCTGGTTTTCTCCAGCGCGCGGATGGCCGCCACCGACTTGGCGTGGTCTTCGTGGCTGCCGTGGCTGAAGTTGAGGCGGAAGACGTCCGCGCCCGCTTCGAACAAATCGGCGATGGTCTCGGCGTTGGCGCTGGCGGGCCCCAGTGTGGCGATGATCTTGGCGCGGCGGCCGCGATAGTCGGACGTGGTGTCGGACATGGCTAAATTCTCCCCAAGGTCTAACCGTACGCTTTTCGCAGAAAAAAGGCGAGCCCGAAGCCAGTATGCTTTACATGCTACGTTCAGCGTACTAGTATACGGCATGATTAGGTCGTTCGCCAATGCCGCTACGCGACGCTTTTATGAAACCGGCAAGTCGAGCTTCTCGGGTCTCGATACCGAGCATGCCCATGAACTATTGGCTTCTTTGGATGAGGCGTTGGGCTTGCATGAATTGAGCCCCTTAAAAAGCGTTGGCCTGCATAAGCTGAAGGGTGATCGCAAAGACCAATGGGCGATGACCGTCAACGGTCCATGGCGGCTCTGTTTCAAGTTTAAGAACGGCGATGCATTGGATGTCGAGATCGTCGATTACCACAAAGGATAAGAGCCATGATCGCTGTGCACCCCGGCCGAATGCTGAAGCGTGAAATGTCCGCGCGTGAATTGTCCGCCAACGCCCTGGCCCGTGCGTTGCGCGTGCCGCCGGGCCGCATCATCGACATCGTCAATGCCAAGCGGGCGATCAGCGCGGAGACGGCGCTGCGCCTCGGCCGGTACTTCGGTACCGGTGGACGACTGTGGATGGCGCTGCAGACGCGTTACGACTTGGCCTTGGCCGAACAGAAATCCGGCGCGAAGATCGCGCGCGAGGTCGACAAGGCTGCCTGATCACGTCTTCGGCGTTCCGCGCCGCGAGAGTTCCAGCCCGATCAGGATGGCGATGCCGCCGATGGCCTGTGCGGTGCTGAGGGGCTCGTTGAACAGAACCCACGCCAGCAGCGCGGCCAGAGCGGGTTGCAGCAGCAGCACCATGGCGCCGAAGCCCGCCTGCACGTGGGCCAGCGCCAGCGCGATCAGCATCTGGCCGATCACTTGTGTCACACCCGCCAGACCAATCGCCACCAGCCAGCCGCGCGTGGTGTCAGGCCAGACGTTGCCTTCCCACACATAAGCGATGGCGTAGAGGATGATGCTGGCGGCCAAGCCGCCCCAGGCCATTGTCGCGGCCAGGGGCGTGCGCTTGCGCACCCGCGCCACGGTCAGCAGATATCCGGCGTAGAACAGCGACGTGCACAGGCCCAGCGCGTCGCCGGTCAACGACTTCACCGAGACATTCAGGCTTTCGCTCATCAGCACCGCCACGCCGAACAGCGCGGTCAAGAGGCCCATCAGGAACACGCGGCTGACGCGCTCTTTGAACAAAAACCACGCCCCGATGACCACGAACACCGGCGACAGATTTGCCAGCACCGTCGAGTTGGCCACCGAGGTCAGCAGGATCGACCAGTGCCACACGCACAAGTCTCCGGCGAAGAACGCGCCGGCCAGCAGCAGCGCCTTGAAGTCGCGCCGGCCCTGGTCGGTGGCGGTGGGCAGGCGTTGCGACGGCGACAGCGCCATCCACAGGAAGAAAAAGGGCAGGGGAAGCAGCATGCGGTTGACGCCCGTGGCGATGGGCCCCACCTCGCTCAGCCGCACGAAAATGGGCGAGAACGCCAGCGCCATGGTGCCGGTCAGCAGCAGCGGCAACGCGGCGCGCGCCACCCAGCTTGCCTTGTCCGTATCGCCCGACTTGACGTTCATACGTGAATCCTCACACTCGCGTCCTTCTGTCACGCCGCCGATCACGGAGCAATCATGGATGCCGCCGTTTCTCCGCTCTTGACGCCCGACGAGCCAGCGGCGGTGGAATGCATTACGGGAACGTCGTCGCTGCTGATTCATTGCGACCACGGCGGCAACCGCGTGCCTTCGCGGCTGCACAACCTGGGCCTGACCTGCGACGCGCTGGAACGCCACGTCGGCTGGGATATCGGCGCGGGTACGGTCTCGCGCCAGCTGGCGGAGCATATGAACGCCTCGGCGGTGATCGCGCGCTATTCCCGTCTGGTGATCGACGTCAACCGCGCGGTGGGCGAGGCCGAGGCGATCCCGGAGACGAGCGACGGCATACGCATTCCTGAAAATACGGGCCTGAGCCCCGACGCGGCGCAGCGGCGCGTCGATGCGCTGTTCTGGCCCTATCACACCGCCATTGACGCCGAACTGGCGCGCATTAAGTCGCTCGGGCGTACGCCGATCATGCTGTCGGTCCACAGCTTCACGCCCGCGCTGCTGCGCCGCGCCGCCGCTCAGCCTCGGCCCTGGCACTGCGGCGTGATGTTCAGCCGGGATCGACGTTTGGGCAATCACCTCATCGCGGCCTTGCGCGCCGTGCCGGGCATGGTCGTGGGCGTCAACGAGCCCTATTCGGGCATCACGCACGGTTATTGCATGAAGGTCCACGGCCTGGCGCAGGGTTTGCCCCATGCCCAGATCGAAATAAGACAAGATTTGATCTGCACCGACGCCGGGCAGGCGTGGTGGGCGGACTTGCTTTGTCGATTGATTGGCTCGATTCTGGATCACCCCGACCTCGCCGAGATTCGGCATCATTGATGGGACGACGATCATGGACGAGATGACACGCTTGAAAGTCGAGGCGGCCGCCTTTCGCGGGCTGGTGGCGCATCTGCAGAAACGGTCCGATGTACAGAACATCGACATCATGAACACGGCGGGCTTTTGCCGGAACTGCTTGGCGAAGTGGTATAAGGCCGCCTCCGAGCATTACGGCAGTGCGCTGAGCTATGAGCAGGCGCAAGAAGCCGTGTACGGCATGCCGATCAAAGACTGGAAGGCGAAGTTCCAGAAACCCGCCTCCGATGATCAGCAAAAAAAATTCGAGCAAACCGCGCCGCTGCATGCCGTCATTTCGGTGGTGCCGTGATGCGCGCGCTGTTCGTCCTGGCGTTACTTGCGCCGTTGTCGGCCGCAGCCGCCGACAACGTCTACTGGCAACGCATGTCCGGGTGGTGGCGCGCCGAGAATACCTACATGGACAACGCGCTGAACTACAACATCCGCAGCTACAACAGCCTGATCCACGTCGAGGTGAACGGGCGCACCTACCGCGAGACCGAATACAAATTCTATTCGCCCAGCAAGCTGGCCTTCGGGATGGGGCGCGGCCAGATCACCGAGGCCGAGGGCATTGAAACCGTGACCGTCAGTACCGGCGCGCTGGCCGACGACGGCGACGTGAAACTCGGCGGCGCGGAGGCCGGCACGGTGATCGAGGTGCTCTCGGCCGACACCGCCGTGCGCGTCACGCCCAACGCCAAGACCAACACCGACACCTACCGCATGTTCATCTTCGCGCCGACGCCCGACAAACGCTATCGCTCCAACTTCGGACTGGTCAGCGATACGACGGGGGCGGGGGCGGCCAACGCCACGCCCGACGCCAAGCTGGGCGACTTGCGCGGCTTTTCGCTGTTCCGCGAGGACCGCATCGCGCCGGGCGAGTTCGAGACATGGCGCGCGGAATTCCGTTCGCGCAACAAGGTCGCGGCCATCATCGAGGCCGGAGCTGACGGCAAGCCCGTTCTCACGCGCCTGAAGTAGATTCTTTTTGTTGGTCGCATTTTCACCGATTTGTTTCTTGGGCCAAGTGGAAGGCCACTTCTCGGGAAAATGCTCCGATTCACCCCCAGGATTTTGCGTTATCCACAGGGTGTGGGGCTGGAACGCGTTTGGGCTTTCCCCTAGGGTCCGCGCGTTTCCAGCACAGGATCAGCGCCATGCCCGACGGTTCCGCCGACAAGACCATTTCCGCCCAGCGCCTCAAGCAGTTCATCACGCGCATCGAGAAGCTGGAGGAAGAGAAGAAAAACCTCGGCGCGGACATCCGCGAGGTCTATTCCGAAGCCAAGAGTGCCGGCTTCGACGTCAAGATCATGCGCCAGGTCATCAAGGTGCGCGCCATGGACACGGCCGACCGCGAGGAGCAGGAATCGCTGCTCGAAATTTACCTGGATGCGGTGGGGTCTCAGCGCTGATTCAATAACACTTGTCACCACCCGATAACACTTGTCACCACCCGATTTATTCGGGTGGTCCATCGTCCAACAGACTGTGGCGTGGTTTGATGGATGGATCGCCCGGATAAACCGGGCGATGACGGAAGTAATTCATAACCTCTCCGCGATCAACGCCACGGCGATCAATGCGGCGGCCACCGCCGTTCCGCCCAACAGCATCTTCAGTTTTTCGCTATGGCTGCGGTGGCCGACGATCAACGTCAGCGCGGCAGCGGCTGAAACCAACCCGAGGATGATGCTCGCGTCCATCTATCACTTAATTCTGAAGAGGTTCCTAAGAGCCAGAAGGATGAGAAACAAAAGCGCAGCCGAAAATATACCTTGAGCGACGCTCACAAAGTATAGTGGCGCAATAGGAACATTTGATTCAAGCATTCCCTTTGGAATATCCGATGCTGCCCTAACCAATCCAGCAAAAGGAATGCTATTTGAAAGTGTGTAGGCCAAAACTTCAGGCGACTTTGAAATTATCCATGGGAGCGAGCATTCATCAAAACTCCCAAATTTATAGCTGCAAATAATCGTAGAGTTGGCAGAAAAAACTGCTGCTAGGATAAGTAGCAAAAGCACAAAGGGGCGCAATACGCTTCGTCCATAGCCTGACGAAAATCCGTACAGCCAGTACCAAAACTTTTTGCGAAGTGGCTTAAACCGACCACGAGCTTCCAACTCAAGAGCAAAAAAGCCTAACTCCCTATCGTGATCTTCAAGCGTCAAAGCGATCTTACGTAAGATTTGCCAGGCACGGGCGGCATCGCTAGGAGATGTGCTTCTACCTTTAAGAAAGGTAGAGTCAAAGAAGCTGGTATCAAGGTGAAGGCTGGCACCTTGGAACTTTGGTGGCTCGGTAAATAAAACATTCTCGAATCTTGTAGTTGATCTAAATTTTACATCTAGCCACGATGATTCACTGAGAAAACGCCTTCCCGTAAAATTTGCTGCCTTCATAAACTTTACGCTATCGAACAAAGCTATTGAGGAAAATTTCTTCGCGGTATCAGTCGAAAAGTTCACTTCATCGTTGAATCTGCAACGCGAAAATAAAGCTTCGCCATCAAAATCTGAATTTATGAATGTTGCGGGGTGCGCGCAGGTAGACTCGCAGAAATTTAGATTCTGATAGAAATGTGCTTGGTCAAAGATTGCGTAGCTTCCGAACTTGGAGCCGCTAAATTCAGCATCTCCATGAAATTTACAACTATCGAAATGAGCTACATTTCTGTACTCGTTCCGAATAAAGCGCGCCAAGTCACTGAATTCCGCTCCTCTAAAATCAGTTTGGTGGAAAAAGACATTCTTAATCATCTCAGTATTTGCGGGGAAAGTTAGATTGGTGCAATCCACTTTCTGCAAAAATTTACAGTCATTGAAAATCAACGCTTTAGTCGCCGTGATACTCCTTAGATTAACCGCCCGCATAAAAATGCAGCGTTGAAATGTAAGCGCACCCTCCACTGAGAATTCCTCAAGCTCCAAGTCTCCGAAAACATAGTCCTCAAGTGATAAATCGCCTAAAATTGTTATGTGGGAAAGTCGCAAAGGTTGCTTCGGATCAGGCAAAGTTCCGCCGAATCGCAGCGTGAGTTGATTATGCTCTTCTCCGTTAAACTCTCGAATATCTGGAAAAGAGAAACCAGCTGGTCGTTTGTTAGGGCGTACTGCTGAATAAATCCAGCGGTTCCAAGTATCTTGCCCCAGACCAAGGAGTCTGACATGCGGAATAGTGGAAGTTTTTAACTTGCTCGCTTCAATTGTTGTTCTTTGGTTCATGTAAAGTTTCGCTCTAAGCGTACAGCGCTTCCAGCGCGTCCTTGTACTCGCGGATGATGGCGTGGCGGCGCACTTTCAGCGTCGGCGTCATCTGGCCGTTCTCCACCGTGAAGGGCTGCGGGGCGAGGATGAACTTGCGCACCTTCTCGATCGCGCCGAGTTGACCATTGGCGCGTTCCAGCGCCTTGCCGATCATGGATTTGAACTCGGCGTTGGCCGCCAGCGTCGCCAAATCCGACGGTGCGTTGCTCTGCTCGGCCCAGGCCTTGGCGAAACTCTCGCTGGGCACGATCACGGCGGTCACATAGGGCTTCTTGTCGCCGTAGACCATCGCCTGGGCGATGGCTTCCTCCAGGCACAGAATTCCTTGCACACGCTGCGGCGAGATGTTGTCGCCGCCGGAGTTGACGATGATGTCCTTCTTGCGGTCGGTGATCTCGATGTAGCCGTCCGGATCGAAGTGGCCGATGTCGCCGGTGTGCAGCCAGCCGTCGGAATCAATCGCCACTAACGTCGTATCCGGATCGTTCCAGTAGCCCTTCATCACCATCTCGCCGCGCACCAGAATCTCGCCGTCCGGGGCGATCTTGGCCTCCACGCCCTTGACCGGCGGGCCGACGGTGCGCAGCTTCACCTTCAGGGGCGGGTTGGCGCTGATCAAGGGGGCGGCTTCGGTCTGGCCGTAGCCTTGTAGCAGTGGCACGCCAAGGGCCACGAAGAATATTCCGACCTCATAGGGCAGCGGCGCGCCGCCCGAGACCATCGCCTTCAGCCGACCCCCGAAGCGCTGCTGGATCTTGCGGCGCACCAAGAGGTCAAGGATGACGTTGAGGATTTTCTCCCACACCGTCATGGCCTCGGGCGTCTCGTATTTCTTCACGCCGAGCGTCATGGCCAGATCGAACAGCTTTTGCTTGATCGGCCTTTCGCGCTTGAGGCTCTGCAAAATCCGCAGGCGCATGCTTTCGTACAATCTTGGAACAGCCGTCATGATGGTCGGGCGGCACTCGAGCAAATTCGCTGACAGGGTTTCCACCCGCTCGGCGTAGTAGATCTCCGCGCCCAGCGAGATCGGCAGGAACTGCCCGCCCATGTGTTCGTAGGAATGGCTGAGCGGCAGGAATGAGAGGAATACTTCATCACCAATGTTCAGCGTCTTCACCAAATCCGTGGCGCCGTAGCAGTTGGCCAGGATGTTTCCGTGGCTGAGCATCACGCCCTTGGGCAGGCCGCCGGTGCCCGAGGTGTAGATCAGGCAGCACAAATCCTCGCGCTTCAGCGCGGCGGTCTCCGCGGGCACGCCGGCACCTTGGCCCGCCGCTGTCAGGTCGGACCATGCGCGCACGTCGACGTCTGAGTTGGCCACCTTGTGCGGTTCGTCGATGACGTAGACGGCAACTTTATTATCTGCCTCCATCGCCGCGGCCATGACGTGGCGCGCCAGCTGCGGCGTCGAGACGATGATGATGCGCGCGCCGGAGTCGTTGATGATGTGCAGGTGGTTGGCGGCAGTGTTGGTAGTGTAGGTGGGTACGGCCACCGCGCCGATGCTCATGATCGCCAGATCGGCGATGAAGAAATCGGGCCGGTTCTCCGAGACGATGATGACGCGGTCGCCGGCCTTGACGCCGATGGATTTGAAGCCCGCCGCGGCGGCCTTGACCTGCTCGAATACCTGACCCCAGGTGAGGGGCTTGTAGACCCCGCCGCTCTTGGCCCAAAGGAAATTGCGCTCCTTCAGGCGTTCCGCCTGGAAGAAGAACATGGCAGGCAGGCTGGTCACCCGCGACGTGTCGACGGATTTGGACGTGTCAGCCACGCGAACACCCCTCCCCAGAGGCGGACATTATCGACCCATCATCGGGCTTCGCCTGGGGTAATTCAAGCAACAGCCTTGATTTGTCGGTGGCTAATTCGCGCAGCGGCCAACACCGATTGGCGGGGCGCGCAAAGCCGCCTATATCAAGGCATGCACACACGAGGTTCGTCATGAGACACGATATTGGTCCGCCGCAGGCCGCCCGCAAGGACGACGACATCACAGGCAAGGACGCGCAGTTGGGCGACTTGCCGGAATGGAACCTGGGCGATTTGTACAGCGCGCCCGACGGCGCGGACCTGACGGCCGATTTCGCCAAGGCTGAAAAGCTGATTGCGGCCTTCGAGGCTCATCGCGGCAAGGTGGCGGCGTTGGACGGTGCCGCATTCGGCAAGGCCATCGCCGATTACGAAGCCATCGGAGAGATTTTGGGCAAGATCGGCAGCTACGCGCAGTTGTATCAGTCCGTCGACGTGGCCGACCCCAAGCGCGGCAAGTTCTATCAGGACACCAGCGACAAGTTGACCGATCTCGGCGGACGCACGTTGTTCTTCACCCTCGAGATCAACCGGCTGGATGAAAAAGCCCTCGCCGAGAAGATGGCCCATCCCAGCGCGGCGAAGTACGCGCCCTGGGTGCGGGATTTGCGCGTGTTCCGCCAACATGAACTCTCCGACGATCTGGAGAAATTGTTTTTGGATAAGTCCACCACGGGGCGCATGGCCTGGGTGCGGCTGTACGACGAAACGTTGGCGGCCCTTCGATGCAAAATCGACGACAAGGACGTGACGCTGACCCAAGCGCTGCATGTGTTGTCGGACCCGTCGGCGGAAAAGCGACGCGTGGCCGCGAAAGCAATCGGCGCGGCCTTAAAGGAGAAGCAGCAGTTGTTCACGCTGATCACCAACACGCTGGCCAAGGACAAGGCTGTTGAAGATGATTGGCGCAAGTTCGCGGCCCCCGTGTCCTCGCGCAATCTCGCTAATCTGGTCGAGGACGAGGTGGTGCAGGCCCTGGTGACGGCCGCGAAAGACAGCTTCGCCGCAACCGCGCACCGCTACTACGCGCTCAAGGCCCGCTGGTTCGGCCAGGAGAAATTGCAGTACTGGGACCGCAACGCACCGCTGCCCAAAACCGAAGACCGCAAGATCGCCTGGCCCGAGGCGCAGCGCACGGTGCTGGACGCCTACCGCGGCTTCACGCCGCGCATGGCCGAGGTGGCCGGGGACTTCTTCACCAAGCGCTGGATCGACGCACCCGCGCGGCCCGGCAAGGCCTCGGGCGCGTTCTCGCATCCGGTGGTGCCGTCAGCCCATCCATACATCCTGCTCAACTATCTCGGCAGCTCGCGCGACGTCATGACGCTGGCTCACGAGTTGGGCCACGGCGTGCATCAGGTGCTGGCCGGTAAGCAAGGCGGACTGATCGCATCGACGCCGTTGACGCTGGCGGAAACCGCGTCCGTGTTCGGCGAGATGCTGACGTTCCAGGCTTTGCTGGCGGACGAAAAGCGCCCCGCCGAACGCCGCGCGCTGCTGGCGGGCAAAGTCGAGGACATGCTCAATACCGTGGTGCGCCAAATCGCCTTCCACGAGTTCGAGCGCCATGTCCACGACGAGCGCAAGAGCGGCGAACTGTCGGCCGAACGGTTGGCCGAAATTTGGCTGACGGTGCAGCGCGAGAGCCTGGGGCCTGCGTTCCATTTCGACGACGAATACAAAGTGTACTGGAGCTACATCAGTCACTTCCTGCACGCGCCGTTCTATGTGTACGCCTATGCGTTCGGGGATTGCCTGGTCAATTCGCTCTATAATGTTTACGCCACGAAAGCCGTACCCGGCTTCGAGGACAAGTACCTCGCCATGCTGGCGGCAGGCGGGCGCGACCGTCACAAGGAATTGCTGAAACCCTTTGGGCTGGACGCCACCGACCCCGGCTTCTGGCGGCGCGGTATGAGCACCATCTCGGGCTTCATCGATCAGCTCGAAAAGGTCGCTTAACCACGTGGCCGACCGCAACACCCTGGGCGGGCGAGTCAAAAGATATGCGCAGGTCGGCACCGGCATCGGCGGATTCGCCGCGCGCGTGGCCGGCGAGCGGTTCTTCGGCGTCAAGTCCGACCGCAACAAAAACGCCGAGGACCTGCGCGCGGTTCTGGGCGGGCTGAAGGGCCCGCTGATGAAGGTGGCGCAGATTCTCTCCACCATCCCCGACGCGCTGCCCGCCGAATACGCGCGCGAGTTGGCGCAACTGCAAGCCAACGCGCCGCACATGGGCTGGCCCTTCGTCAACCGCCGCATGACCAGCGAACTGGGCGCGGACTGGCCGAGCAAATTCAAATCCTTTGAGCGTGAGGCGGCGCGCGCGGCTTCGCTGGGCCAGGTGCATCGCGCCGTGTCCAAGTCCGGCGCGGCGCTGGCGTGCAAGCTGCAATACCCCGACATGGACTCGGTGGTGGAAGCCGACTTGCGCCAGTTGCAGCTGGTGTTTTCCACTTATAAGCGGTTCGCGCCCGCCATCGACCCCAGCGAAATCCACGCCGAGATCGCCGAGCGTTTGAAGGAGGAACTGGATTACGCGCGCGAGGCGCGCAACCTCGCGCTGTACCGTGTGATGCTTGAGAAAGAAAAACACGTCCATGTGCCCGAGGTGCTGGCCGATCTGTCGACCAAACGCCTGCTGACGATGACCTGGATCGACGGCCGCCCGCTGACCGACATTTTGGCCGAGAACCCCGACCAGGCGCGCCGCGACCGGCTGGGCATCAATCTCTTCAAGGCGTGGTACGTGCCGTTCTATTCCTACGGCGTGATTCACGGCGACCCGCACTTGGGCAACTACACCGCGCGGCCCGATGATTCCATCAACCTGATGGATTTCGGCGCAATCCGTGTGTTCTCGCCGAAATTCGTGCGCGGCGTTATCGACCTCTATCAAGCATTAGTGGAGGGCGATCACGATCTAGCCGTGTCGGCCTACGAAAGCTGGGGCTTCACTAACCTCAGCCGCCCGGTGATCGACGCGCTCAACCGCTGGGCCGGGTTCGTCTATGCGCCGCTGATGGAGGATCGTCCGCGCCTGATCGAGGAAACCAACGCCTCATCCACCGGGCGCGTGGTGGCCGAAAGCGTGCATGCCGAATTGAAGAAGCTGGGCGGCGTCAAGCCACCGCGCGAATTCGTGCTGGTGGACCGCGCCGCACTGGGCCTGGGCGGGGTGTTCCTGCGCCTGGGGGCAAAGGTGAACTGGCACCGCCTGTTCCACGACACCATCAAGGACTTTGATGAAAAGGCCCTGGCCAAGCACCAGGCGGGTGCTTTGAAGAAAGCCGGGCTGGCCCTATAGTCTTGCCCTCAACACAGGGGAGGGACTCATGACATCATCATTCTCGCGCCGCGATGCCATCGCCACGGCGGCCATCGGTGTGGCGGCCGCGACCGTGTCGCCCGCCTCGGCACAAATGCTCGGCAATCTCGATCTGGCCGACCCGAAAACGCGCGCCATGGTGCGCGCCAAGGTGGGCGGGTCCATCGCCGAGGAGACGGTGTTCACCTTCTACCGCCTGCACCTCTACGGCTACGCCAACGAGGGCAACCTGATTCCCTTCACGACGATGAACAACCTTAACATCACGAAATGGAAGCCGCTGCCCAACGGCAACTACGCCGGGACGGTCTTCGAGTCGGGCGCCTACTGCAAGTTCGATACCGATGAACCGTTGGAAGTGTGGGAAAACCCCATCACCGGCGAGAAGCGCGACGTCTGGCCGTTCATCGGCGGACCGTTGAAGGTCGAGTTGGGCCCCGACGGCGCGGTGACGGACGAAACCGCCACGGTGAAGCCCAGGGCGCAACGCATCGAGGTCATCGGGGATATTATTTTTGTGCCCAGCCAATCGGCGTTCTCATTTCCCAATCCCATGAAGCCCGAGCAATACCCGAAGGAATCCGCCGGGCCGATCTATTATTGGGATTCGCATTTCGTCCAGGCCGGCAAGGTCGCCGACGTGCTGAATCCGAAATTGACCCGCGCGGGCGCGTTCTCTCAGTTCCAGAATTTGGTCAGTTGGCATCCGTGGTTCGGCCTGGGCGGCAAACCGGGCCGCACCTACGGCAAAGCCTACGGCACCAAGCTGAAGAGCCTGGATGATCTGCCCAAGGCGGCTCGTTTGACTTTGGAAAAACAGACGCCGGAAATCTTCAACATCGACGGCTGGACCAAACCGCGGCTGGACTTCCCCGAGTACATGGCCTGGCGTAAGGCGAAACAGGGGTGATCGCCTAAATCTCCTTCGTCATTCCGTGCGCGGCGCAGCATATCGTGGTGCGCCGCAGAAACGGAATCCATTTGACCATCCGTATGGACCCCGGATCGCGCCGCTGCGCGGCTTGTCCGGGGTGACGATAAAATTTCAGTTCCCCTCCGACTTCTTCTGTTCGCGCGGCTGGGCGAAGGCTTCGCACGGCGCGGGGTCGGTGGTGCACTCCGCGCGCAGGTTCATGACGCTGGAAAACAGATCGTTGCTCAGCACGATCTGGATGGGGATGAAGCGTTCATCGTTGCTGAAGAACGTCCGGCCCGACGATTCGCGCATGCGGTCTTCGGCGTCGGGTTCAAAACCGAACACCGGCTCCACCTTCGAGGTCACGGGAATCACGTCGCGTGTCAGATCCTTGATGGTCGCGGTGCGCGGCTTGCCGACCGTGCTGACGATGTCATAGCGCCGGCGGCCGTCATAAATCGGAACTCGAACTTCCTTTTGGCCGGACTCCAGCACCGCGCGGCGCGCGGCGATGAACGCCGCCACGGGGTCCACCGCGCCTGAACGAAGATTTTCCGGCACGGGCTTGGGCGCGCGGCGGTTGTTCCACGGCATGTCCTCGGGCGTCAGCGCGGCACCCGTGACGGGATGATACAGCCGTTCCACGGCCTGGCTCATGCCGTTCAGCGGATCGTAGCGCATGGTCATTTCCGAGGCGACCTTGGGCGAGGACCAGGCGCGGGTGTGTACGCTCGGCGCGGGGCGCAGCTCGACGAAGCCGCCCTGGCTGGACATGTCGGCGCGGAAATCCTGAAAGCTCTCTGCCATGCCGCGCGTGCGCATCGCCAGACTGGAGTCGTAGCTGTCGGCGGTTTGGCTCATGCTCACCACCACGTCGGCCACGTGCAGCCCGCCGAACATGACGTCGTAGAGCAGCCGCTCGTTCTGTTCGCGCGCCTGGGCGGCGGCGGTGAACGTCAGGACGGCGAGGGCGAACAGGGCAGGGCGCATGCGGGGGTCCGGGGTGAAAGACGCATTATATACGCAGGTGCAACCATAAAGGATTTACAGGCCCCCATGAAAGCCGGGATTCCGCGACATTTGGATGACGCGGCGCGCTGTTAACCCTTGGCAATGCCTTGCGAATTTGTATCAATGGCGGCCTTCGCTTCAGGGGATGCCGCGATGCAGATTGCCGTTTTGAAGGAGCGCCGGCCCGGCGAGACCCGGGTGGCCGCCACGCCCGACACCGTGAAAAAACTCGTCGCGCTGGGCTGCAAGGTCGTGGTGGAGGCGGGCAGCGGTGCCGCGGCCAGCATCTCCGATGCCGATTATACCAACGCGGGCGCGACTATTGCCGCTGATGCGAGCGCCGCCGTGTCGGGCGCGGAACTGGTGGTGAAGGTGCAGCGGCCTATGAGCGCCCAAGAGGGGGAAGACGAAGTGGGCCGGTTGCCTTCGGGCAGCTATCTCATGGCCGCACTCAACGCACTGACCGAGAAGCCGCTGATGCAGGCGCTGGCCAAGCAGGGCGTCAATGCCTTCGCGCTGGAACTCATGCCCAGAATAAGTCGCGCCCAGGCGATGGACATTCTGTCGTCGCAAAGCAACTTGGCGGGCTACAAGGCGGTGATCGACGCAGCGGCCACCTTCGGCCGCGCCATGCCGATGATGATGACCGCCGCCGGCACCGTGCCGCCCGCGCGCGTGCTGATTTTCGGCGCGGGCGTGGCGGGGCTGCAAGCCATCGCGACTGCTAAAAGAATGGGCGCGGTGGTCTATGCCACCGACGTGCGTTATGCGGCCAAGGAACAGGTGGAGAGCTTGGGGGGCAAATTCATCGTCGTGGACGAAGCGAAGATGAAAGCCGCTGAAACGTCGGGCGGGTATGCGAAAGAAATGGACGACGACTTCAAGCAAAAGCAAGCCGCCGCCGTGGCCGCCGAAGTGGCCAAGTCCGACATCGTCATCACCACCGCGCTGATCCCGGGCCGCCCGGCACCTAAATTAGTGAGCGCCGAGATGGTGAAGTCCATGAAGGCCGGATCGGTGATCGTCGATCTGGCGGTCGAGACCGGCGGTAACGTCATCGGCTCGGTGAAGGATCAAGTGGCCACCACTGAAAATGGCGTCATCATCATCGGTCACGGCAACGTGCCTGCGCGCCTGCCGCGCGATGCCAGCGCGCTGTACGCGAAGAACGTGCTGAACTTCGTGGCGCTGATGGTCGAGAAGGGCACGGGCAACCTGAAGATCAATTTCGACGACGAGCTGGTGAAGGGTACGCTGATCACCAAGGACGGCGCGGTCGTTCATTCGGCGCTTGTCGCATAGCGTGATGATGTTTCTCCTAACGCCTCCGCACCCAAGCACTCTTATTCCTCGCCCCCGCCGCGAGACGCAGGCTCGCGGGCGGGGGAGAGGGATGCGCAGCGTTAGCGAGGCGAAGGTCCTTGGACCATCGCCCGAGCTTACGCGAAGCTGGGTGAGGGGGCCGAGGCGCCTCAAATCATCGCGTGTGTTCTTTTCGCTCGCCCAAACAAACCCCTCACCCTTCCCTCTCCCCCAAATGGGGAGAGGGTAAAATACGGGAGACTCTCATGGATCAGGCAACGCAACTGGCCGGAATGGCGGCGCACGGGCCCAACGACTTCTGGTTCTTCCTCACCATCTTCGTGCTCGCCGTGTTCGTCGGCTTCTATGTGGTGTGGTCGGTCACGCCCGCGCTGCACAGTCCTCTGATGGCCGTCACCAACGCGGTCTCGAGCGTCATCATCGTCGGGGCGATTTTAGCCGCCGGGCCCGAGGGCTTCGGCGGGGCCAACATCCTGGGCTTCCTTGCCGTCATCCTGGCATCGGTCAACATCTTCGGCGGCTTCATCGTCACGCAGCGCATGCTGGCCATGTTCAAGAAGAAGGGCAAATAGCATGGCCGTGGGAGCAACGCTGTTCGCCTACATCGTTTCGGGCGTGTTCTTCATCCTGACGCTGCGCGGCCTCTCAAGCCCCGAGACCGCGCGCCAGGGCAACACCCTGGGCATGATCGGCATGGCCATCGCCATCGGGACCACGCTGTTTTCCCCGGTGGTGCAAAGCTACACGCTTATTATTCTCGGCATCCTGATCGGCGGAGCCATCGGCGCGGTGGTGGCCCGCAAGATCGAGATGACGGCGCTACCCCAACTGGTCGCGGCGTTCCACAGCCTCGTCGGCTTGGCGGCGGTGTTCGTCGCCACCTCGGCGTTGTTGGCCCCGCAAAGCTACGGCATCGGCACGGCGGGCAACATTTCCGCCGCTAGCCTCATTGAAATGTCCTTAGGACTTGCGATCGGCGCGATCACCTTTTCCGGCTCGGTCATCGCCTTTGCCAAGCTGCAAGGCTTGATGAGCGGCAACCCGTTGGTGTTTCCGGGCCAGCATCCGCTCAATGCGCTGCTGGGTGTGGCCATCGTCGCGCTGATCGTGATGTTCTGCCTGTCGGAAAGCCACACGCAATTCTACGCCATCATGGCCTTGAGCTTCCTGATCGGTTTTCTGCTTATCCTGCCTATCGGCGGGGCGGACATGCCCGTCGTGGTCTCCATGCTCAACAGCTATTCGGGCTGGGCGGCGGCGGGCATCGGCTTCACGCTGGGCAATAGTCTGTTGATCATCGTCGGCGCGCTGGTGGGCTCGTCGGGCGCGATCCTGTCCTACATCATGTGCAAGGGCATGAACCGTTCGATCATCAACGTCATCCTCGGCGGCTTCGGCGGCGACGCGGCCGCGGCCACGGGCGGGGCGAAGAAAGAGGCGCGGCCTCACAAAGCGGGCTCGTCCGACGACGCGGCCTTCATCATGAAGAACGCCAGCAAGGTGATCATCGTGCCTGGCTACGGCATGGCCGTGGCGCAAGCCCAGCATGCGCTGCGCGAAATGGCCGACAAACTGAAGGCCGAGGGCGTAACGGTGAAATATGCCATTCATCCCGTGGCGGGGCGCATGCCCGGCCACATGAACGTGCTGTTGGCCGAAGCCAACGTGCCCTATGACGAAGTGTTCGAGCTGGAGGAGATCAACCACGAATTCTCCACGGCCGATGCCGTGTACGTCATCGGCGCGAACGACGTGACCAACCCCGTGGCCAAGACCGACCCGCAAAGCCCGATCTACGGCATGCCCATCCTCGACGTGGAGAAGGCGAAAACCGTTCTCTTCGTTAAAAGATCGATGGCTGCGGGCTACGCCGGCGTGGACAACGAACTGTTCTACCGCGACAACACCATGATGCTGTTCGGCGACGCCAAGAAAATGACCGAGGAGATCGTGGGCGGGTTGGGGTAGGGCACTCCGTCGTCACCCCGGCGAAAGCCGGGGCCCAGGAGTCGGATGCGCATTCTGAGTTTGTAACCCTGGATCACCCGGTCAAGCCGGGTGATGACGAGTTGAGCTTGAGACTATCTCCCCGCACCCGCCGGGCGCAGTTGGACTACGTCGTCGCTATAAATGCCCACGGCCGTTCCCAAATAAGGGTTGGGGCCGTCGAGCAACGTCAGCACGAACTCCGCGATGTCGGCATACAGCACCCGGCTGGTTTCGCCGCCGGTGCGTGCGTCGAAGGCGGTGTGGTTCTTGTGGACGGAGAGTTTCAGGTTGCGCTTCTTCGGCCCGTCGCCGAGGAAGCGGGGCCGCAGCACGATGTATTCCAACCCGCTGACGGCGGCGATCTTTTCCGAGCGCTGCATGTCGCCGTAGAGGTTGCGGTTCTTCCATACGATCTCGTCGATTTGATTGCCGTTCGTGGGTTTTTCCTTCGGTACCTGCTCGGTGCCGCCCGACGTGGTGATCAACAACCGCTTGTTGCCCTTCATGCGCATGGCAGTGATGACGGTCGCGGTGCCGACCGAATACACATCGACATAGCCCGGCTCGACGCCCCGTTCGACGCGGGGTCCGACCAGCGAGATCACCACCTCGTCGCCGCGCAGCGCGTTCGTCAGCGACGTTAAGTCATAAATGTCGCCCTTTACCGCGGTGAAGTTGGGATGCGTGAGGGTGATCTTCTCGGGGCTGCGCGCGAAGCCCGTGACGCGGCGGCCCTGGTCGAGGGCTTGGCTCATGATCTCCGGCGCCATGCGCGCGGTGGCACCGACCACGAAGACCGGCGCAAGTTTGTCGGCGGCAAAAGCGGAGCGGGCCATGCTCGCCGCCGCCAAGCCGCTGAGAACAGTGCGGCGGTCCATGATCCTCACCCCGCCGGCCTCACCGGGCCCAGTTTCACCCCGCCCGAGCGGCGCACGGCCCATTCGAAGCGCTGGTCCTGCTTGCCGGTCATGAACGGCACCATGTAGAGCGTCGACATGCCTTCCAGCACGCGCGCGGCCTTCATGCCGCCGACGTCGGTGGCCTCGAAGCCCAGCGCATTCACCATGGCGAACACCTTGTCTTTGGCTGCGTCGTCGTCGCCGGCCAGGAACACGCTCACCTTGCCGTCGAGCGCCTTGGGATCGGCGATGACGAAGTAGCCCACGGTGTTGAACGCCTTGACCACGGCGGCACCCTTGGCCCAGTCGCGCACCAGTTCGCCGCCCGAGGTCTCGACGGCCATGCCGCCGTCCTTGCCGAACGAAATCGCGTTGGTGGGGTCGAGGATCAGCTTGCCCGTCAGGTCGCCCATGCCCTTGATGGTCGCCTCGGTAGCGTTCCAGGGTGTGGCTAGCACCACAATGCCCGCCTTGGCCGCGGCGTCCTTGGCGGACATGGCCGCACCGTTCGGCGTGCCCTTCACCAGCGAGAGCACTTTTTCATCGGCCGGATTGCGCGATCCGTAGATCACCTTGTAGCCCGCGCCGGAAAACAGTTTTCCGAACGCGCCGCCCATGCGGCCCGTGCCGATGACGGCGATGGTTTTATCGTCTTGCGCCATGGTGCTTTCTCCTGAAACTGAAACGGCCAGCGCGGCGGCGGCCAAGGTGGAAACGGCATCGCGTCGATTCATGGTGATCTCCCGCAGGCGGCGTGATGGATAATCACTATTCAATCAGCGTCGTAGCGAGTTTGCAAACGCGAACACCGGGTAGGATGCGCCATTAACTCTTTTCCGCTATGATCATCCGATGTCGATGATCTCGCTGGGTTCCGGCGCACCTTTACGGCTTCGCATCCATTCCGGCCTGCGCCTGACGCGCAAGGAGCCCGAGCACGATGATCGCCCGCTCAAACCCAAGCGCGTGCCCAAAACCGTGCCGCTGTTTCCCGAGGCCGGCACCGTGTCGCTGGCCGAGATGAAATCCGAGCGCATGGCGCGCCAGGTGGCGCAGCTTTGCCTGATGAACCGCGTCAACGCGGCGATCCTCGAGCGTTTCCCCAGCCTGGGAATTCAAGATTGGTGGCTCACCTCGGGCTGCTTGTTTCAGACCGTCTGGAACCTGCGGTCAGGACGACCGGCCGGGCAGGGGATCAAGGACTACGATCTCTTTTATTTTTCCGAGGACGTGTCTTACGAGGCGGAAGACCAGGTGATCAGGGATGTGGCGCGCCTGTTCGGCGATATCGACGCCGATATCCAGGTCCGCAATCAGGCCCGCGTTCATGAATGGTACCCCGAGAAATTCGGCATCGCATATCCTGCGCTGACCAACGCCTCGGAAGGGATCTTGCGCTTTCCCGCGCGCGCCGCGGCCGTCGGCCTCAAGCGCACGGGCGACGATTTTCTCGATCTGTTCGCCCCCTTTGGGTTGGACGATCTGTGGAACCTGATCGTCACGCCCAACCGCACCTTGCCGATCTCGCGCGTCTATGCCGAGAAAACCGCGCGCTGGCTGAAAGAATGGCCGCAGCTGACCGTTCACGATTGGGCGGGGGATGCGGGCAAGTAAGCTAGATCAGCCAGCGTTCCTGCTTGTAGGCCGAGTCCCAGAACATCCATTCGAACTGCGTGCAGCGCAGGAACGCCCGGCGCATGCGTTCCACGGTGGCGGCGTCTTCGGTTGCGGCGATGGAATCCGTAATCTTGATGACGCGGCTGGTGGCGTCGGCGAAACTTTGATCGGCGTAGGTGTCGATCCAGGCGTCGTAGGGGTTGGGCCGCTTGGCGACGCTGGAAATATGCTGGCCCACTTCCCGGTACACCCAGAAGCACGGCAGGATCGCTGCCACCAGTTCGGCGTAGCCGCCCGTAGCCGCCGTGGCCAGCAGGAAGTTGGTGTAGTTCAGGCACGTCGGCGAGGCCTCGGTGGCCGCGCGCGATTGGTCGGTCACGGCGAACTGCTTGAAGAACCCCGCGTGCAGCGCGCGCTCCACTTGAATGGCGACGGCGGCCGCGCCCGCGAACTCCAGCATGGCGTCGGTATCGGGCGCTTTGGCTGAGGCGAGCGACAGCGTGCGCGAGTAGGCTTCCAGATAAATCGAATCCTGCACGATGTAGAACTGGAACTTCTCGCGGTGCAGCGTTCCCGCCGCCAGTTCGCGGTTAAAGGGCAAGTCCTTGATGGACTGACGCAGAACCGAAGCCTCGGCCCAGACTTTCTCAGAGAACGTCATCAGAACTCCGCCTTGACGGTTGCGCCGTACTGCCGTCCGCGATTGATGTTGAAGCTGTCGAAGGGGCCATTGGGCCCCAGAAACGCCAGCAGCGCAATCTGGCCCTGGCCGAAGGCCGAGACGGCCCAGCGGTTGTCCGTCAGGTTCTTGGCCCAGATCGCCGCCGACCATTGATCAGTTCGCAGTGCCGCGCGCAAGTTCACCGATGCTTCCGCCGGCGAGTAAAGCGCGTTGTCGACCTCGAAATAGGTCTTGCCGCGCACCGTCAGCTCGCCGCGCAGCGACGCGGATAACTCACCGCCCAAGGGCCAGTCGATCTCCGCGCCGCTCGCCAAATTATAGCGCGGCGAGTTGGGCGTTTGGTTGCCGGTGTAGGTGCGCTGGCCGATGCCCAACACTGGGTCCGGCGCGCTGAAGGCGCCGAGTTTTGTATTCGTGTAAGCAAATGAACTATCAAGCGCCAGCCAGGTTACGGGCTTGGCGTTGAGCGACACTTCAAAGCCTTTCACCTTCACTTTCGGCGCGGTGTAGGTGACGTCGTTACCATTGATGAAGGCGAAATACTGAAAGTTCGCGTAATCGGTATAAAACGCCGCCGCCGTGGCGGTCAGCAGGCCGTTGGCGGCCGTACCCTTCGCGCCGAGTTCATAAGCCGTCGTGGTCTCGGCCTTGTAGATGCGCGTGAAGGTGTCGGTCGGCAGCGGTTGCGGATTGAATCCGCCGGGCTTGAAGCCGCGACTCACGCTCGCATAGAGCATCGTGTTCGCGGCGGCCTGATAACTTATTGAGAGCTTGGGCTGGACTTGATCGAAGGTCTTTTGGGCGAAGTCCGCACGGCGCTTGGTGTTCACGCCCGTGATATCTTCCGAGGTTTCCACGCTGTCGTACCTTACTGCAAGAGTAGCCTCGATATTCTCCGCCACATCCGCCGCGATCTGCCCGAAGGCGGCCAACTGCGTCGTCGGTGTGCGGAAGGCCTGGGCCTCCGCGCCGAACAGCAGCGGTCCGAAGTCGTCGATGCGTTCCCGCAACGTGTCCTGCGCGAATGCGCCTGCGATCCAGCGGATGGTTGCGTCGTCGGCGGAGGTGTAGCGCACCTCGCCGGTCCAGGCGCGCAAGTCCACCGGCTGTGAAATCGGCTGGATGCCGTTCGGAAAGAACGGCACGCCGAAGAAGGTGATCGGCTTGTCGTTGCGGAAGTCCAACTCCTCGGACCAGCGCTTGCGATAGTGATCGTAGCCTACGATGGCGCTGAGCGTGCCATCACCCATGGCCAGTTCGTTCTTCAGCGACAGGCCGTACCAATGGCGTTTGGCGGTGCCCTCAAAGTCGCCGAAGGGATCGGTCAGCGCCGCGCCGTCGAGCCTGCCTGCGAATTTTCCCGTGACGTTGCCCGACGACACCCAGGCGGCGCCGCTGCTCTCATCGTTGACGTTCCAGCGCAGGTCCCAGCGCCAATCATCCGTGGGTTCGCCGCGCAGCGTGGCGCGGACGTTCTTGGTGTTCAGGCCGTCGACGTTCTTTTTCAGGAAAGAGTTATAAATCCAGCCGTCCCAATCTTGAATCTGCGCCGCCACGCGCAGCATAAGTTTTTTCCCCGCGATCGGCCCACCCGCCGCGATGCGCAATGCCTTGTTCTCGCCGTTGCCGAGCTCCAACTCCGCCGTGCCCTCCAACGTTTCCGTCGGAGCGCGGGTGACGATGTTGAACACACCGCCGATGGCATTCTTGCCGTACAGCGCGCCCTGCGGGCCTTTGAGAATCTCCACGCGCTCCAGGTCGAAGTAGGGCTGTGTGAAAAGCTCTTTATCCGCCAGCGCCAGTCCGTCGATCACATAGGCCACGCTGGCCTGCTGCAAGCGGTCGGTGGAAACGCCGCGGATGGTGATGATGTTGGTGCCGGGGTCCTGGTCGTTGATGACGAACACCCCGGGCACATAAGCCGCGATGTCCTCGAAGTTCACCACCTGATGTTTTTCAAGGTCTGCGCGGCCGAACACAGAAATGCTGTCCGGCACCCGCAGCAAGAGTTCGCTGCGTCCACGCGCGGTGACCACGATTTCCTCGATGGTTTGGCCCAAGGCGGGCGTGCTCAGCGCCGTGGCCGCGAGCAACAGAATAAAAATGTGACGAGACCGCATCGTGTTCCCTCCGCCGGCATGACCCGGATCAGGTTCAACGGGTCAATGCGGCGGGCGGACCGCCCCAGCATTATCTCAGCCCCTTCTCAGGACCCCCCGAGGCTTCAGGTGAAGCCTTGATGACGATGCAGGTAGACCCCCGCAGATGCGGGGTCAAGGCCGTGAGATGATTGAAATCTCTCGGGAATTGCCTTTAACCTCTGATTGTGGAATTCCGCGTCAGTTTCTTTAAATTGTAGGGGATGCAAGTGGCGGCGGAGGCGAAAGTCATGAACCGGCATCTCGGATTGATCGCGGCAGTCATTTTCGGCTTGTCGAACGCTGCGCACGCGGAAGAGACGCCACCACGCCGGTTGACTGGCGAAGCCCCGCGTTACGATGGCACGGCGCGTCAATTGCTGAAAGAGGGCTGGGTTCACGTTCAGGGTCGCGTCACGGTGGACGGGACGGTCGAAGAAGCGAAGGTGCTTACATCCTATCCCAAGGGCTTATTCGATGACGAAGCCCTGAAGGCCTTCAAGACCTGGAAGTACAGACCGAGAATGGTCGATGGTGCACCCACCGAAGAACCAGTTCATCGCGTCGCACTTATCTTCTTCGTGGAAGGCGAGCGCGGCGTTTACGAGCAATCCGCGAAGACGTTCCAACGTGCGTTGAGGGCGCTGCGCAATCGCGATCTTGTGGAGTCCGAGAAATACGTCGCCCAACTGCGCGAAAGGTATCGTGAGGAGAAATTCAATCTCACCGAGGTGGCGCGGTACTATCAATTTGAAAGCATACTTGCCTCCGACAAGCAGGATTATATCAAGGCCGCCGATTGGATAGAAATGTCGCTTAAGTTGGCCCAGTTTCTTGACAATCGTGCCGTCGTGGACAGTCTGCATGAGCTGATGGTGGTCGCCTTCGGCGCCTTGGGGCAGTACCACAACGCCGTCGACTACTATGAGTCCTGGCGTAGGGAGACCACTTACAACGTTTCGCCGAAAATAGCCGAAGGCATTGCCGAGCTAAAGTCGAAAGGATTTGGGCGTGGTCGCGAATTCGAGATCGCGACTTATAAAGAGATCAAGGAAAAGTCGAAACTGATACAGACAAAAGATGGAAAGGTTCCGCCAAGCCCCGAGGACGCGGTCAAGCCCTAGGGTGTTTACGCCAGCGCCAAACCCATCCGTACGGCGGTGAAGCGGAAGCCGGGGATGTGCTCGGTGCGCCGTCCCTCGGGCACCCAGCCGCGTGTGCGATAGAACGAGACGGCGGACTCATTGGCCGCCAGCACTTCCAGCACCGCCTTGCGTGTGCCGTTTTGTTTGAGGCCGTCGATGGCGGCGGCATAGAGCGCCGAGCCGATGCCCAGGCCCTGATGTTCGGGCAGCACGTACAGCATCCAGATGTGGCCCTGTTCGTTGGCCGCGACCGCGCCCACGATCTCGTCATCGATCTCGGCTACGCGGATCGCGCGCCAATGCAGCGTAGTGACCTCGGCCAGACGATCTCCGTGGACAAGCGCCTTGGCAGAGTCTTCGGGAATGAACCTGCGGTTCGTGGCCAGCCACGACTCTTTGACGACGCGGGCAATGGCTTGGGAGTCCCCGGCCTGAGCCGGACGGATGGCGACGGATGACACGTGCGTACCCCACTCTTTTTATTTTGGGGAAAGTATGGGCACGGCCTGGTTGACGCCGGGTTAATATGGGTGGGGTCAAACTGAGCTACCCCCGGTTTTCCGGACACTTATGAATGGGGTTATGATGCCCCGGAAGGTGTCCGATGAAGAAGCAGCGAACGAAGATCTCGCGTGAGTTCAAGCTGGAGGCCGTGAGGCTTCTG
>Ga0164290_1000436_pt1 | contig 136058 bp, 135 predicted proteins | sample Micstemetagenome_FD_108782 | JGI IMG/M metagenome (GOLD analysis project Ga0164290, IMG submission 108782) | Contaminated culture microbial community from soil near Moab, Utah, USA - Microcoleus steenstrupii SON62 (Illumina Assembly) | ecosystem: Environmental > Terrestrial > Soil > Soil crust... | reverse complement strand
TGGAAAGCCCGCAAAGGTGGCTCTCACAGCCTGCATGCGCAAGCTCCTGGTCATCCTCAACGCCATCGCCCGCGACCAACGGCCTTGGCAAGCTGCTTGACACACAACACAGTCGCTCTCCCCACTTCGTGCGGAGAGGGGCAAGGAGAAGCCGAGGACACGCATGAGCACAGCCAGCCCGTACCAGAAGATGTTCCACGTCTCGTGGCAGGAGCTGCACCGCGACGCCAAGGCGCTCGCCTGGCGGCTGGTGGCCGGGGGCCCATGGAACGGCATCGTCGCCGTCACGCGCGGCGGGCTGGTGCCCGCGGCCATCGTGGCGCGCGAGCTCGACGTGCGGCTGATCGACACGATCTCGGTCGCCAGCTACGACCACATGAAGCAGGGGGCCGGCAAGGTCATCAAGGGCCTGGCGCCCGAGGTGTCGAAGGACTCGGCGAACTACAAGAAGTGGCTGATCGTCGACGACCTGGTCGACACCGGCGGCACGGCGCGCATCGTGCGCGAGATGATGCCGGGTGCCCACTTCGCCACGGTGTACGCCAAGCCGGCCGGCAAGCCCATGGTCGACACCTACATCACCGAGGTCAGCCAGGACACCTGGATCATGTTCCCCTGGGACACCGAGATGCAGTTCGCCCCGCCCATCGCCGCGGCGAAGAGCGCCAAATAGAGCGCGAAGCCCAGAGAACCCTCTCCGCCCGTTCACGGGGGGAGAGGGTGCGAGCGCAGCGAGCGGGTGAGGTGGGTCCGGCGAGAACGACGTATAAGACCACCTCACCCTCCCCATCGCTGACGCGATGGGTCCCCTCCCTCTCCCCCGCTCCGCGGCGGAGAGGGCAAGTGGACGACGAAAGTCTTTTACTCATGATGCCCCCCTCCACCCAACGCTTCCCTCTCCTCGCCCCGGCGCTGATCGCCGGGCTGGCGCTTGGCTGGGGGATGAACTGGCCGGCGATGAAGGTGGCGCTGGCCGAGATCCCGCTCTGGCATTTCCGCGTCGGCACCTGCCTGGTCGCCGGCACGCTGCTGCTGGCCATCGCGCGCTGGCTGGGCAACACCGTCGCCCCGCCGCCGGACGAATGGCGCGGCCTCGCCCTCTCCTCGCTGTTCAACGTCACGGTCTGGCACGTCTTCGTCGCCTACGGGCTGCTCTACGTCCCGTCGGGCCACGCCTCGGTGCTGGCCTTCACCATGCCGCTCTGGGCGGTGCTGCTCGACCGGCTGGTCTTCGGCGAGCGCATCAGCCGGCGCAACGGTGTCGCGCTCCTGCTCGGCGTCGCCGGCGTGCTGGTGCTGCTCGGCCGCGGCTACGCCCAGGTGAGCGAGGCGCCGCTGGGTGCCGCGCTGGTGCTGGTCGCCGCCATCGGCTGGGCCATCGGCACGCTGATCCAGAAGAAGCGGCGCAGCACCCTGATGCCGGTGGCCACGGCCGGCTGGCAGATCCTGATCGGCAGCCTGCCGATGATCGCCATCATGCCGCTGGTCGAGGGCGTGCAATGGCCGCGGCCCAGCGCGCTGGCCTGGATGGCGACCGCCTACACCACCTTCGTGGCGCTGGTCTTCAGCTACTTCGCCTGGTTCAGCATCGTGCGCCTGATGCCGGTCAACGTCGCCTCGATCAGCTCGCTGCTGGTCCCCGTGGTCGGGGTCTGCGCCGGCGCCATCCTGCTCGACGAGCCCTTCGGCTGGCGCGAGATCCTCGCCCTGCTGCTCATCGGCACGGCCCTGGCGATGGTGCTCGTCATACCGCAGCGCAAGCCGGCCGCGCGCTGACGCGAGCCACAAGCGAACCCGTCACCCCGGCTAAGGCCGAGTCTAACGCCAGTCACAGGAAAGATCGTCACCCCGGCGAAGGCCGGGGTCCAGACCAGCGCGAGCGCAGCTCGGCGCCCGGCGCCGGCAGGTGGTCCTATCCGCAACGCGTAGCGTTGGCGGTTGGACCACCGAGAGGCGCTCCGAAGAAGAACTGGACCCCGGCCTCCGCCGGGGTGACGACTGTACTTGTGGCGACGGCGGGAAAGAAAAAACCCTCCACCTTGCGGTGGAGGGCTGAGGTTGAGAGTGGGTTGGCGGCGGGGGAGGAATCGTGCCGCCAGCCCGGGGGAAATCAGTCGCGGAAGAAGATGCCCTTGGGGATGGCGATGCGCGGCGCCGTGGCGCCGCCGATGCGGACGGAAGGGCGTCCGGCGGTCTGGTCGGCCAGCGCCCGGTACATCTGGGCGAGACGCAGGTGCTGCGCGCGCTGCTCGGGCGCGGTCTCTTCGTCGGCGAGGCGGCGATGCTCCTCGGCCTTGTTGCGGAAGTAATCGTGGGACGCGAGGCGCCCCGCGGTGTCGGACGTGTCGATCATGGCGCTCACGCGGCCCTGTCGACGTCCAGGTCGCGCGCGCGGCGCTGGTCGATGCCGGCGTGGATGGCGGCCTCGTGCCGGGCGCCGAGCCGGTGGAACGCCTCGAGGCCCTCGTCGGAGGTCAGCGCGCGGGCCATGGCGAGCAGCAGCTCGTCGACGGTCATTTCGTTGGCGGGAGTCATGGTCTTTGTCTCGGGGTCCGGTCTGTTCTTATCGGGCGGCGCCGTTGCTGCCGAGACCGCGCACCACGTTGGCGGCGCCGCGGTTGAACGGGCAGTCGGTGCAGCGTTCGGTCGAGGGACAGTTGAGGCAGCGGTTCATCTCGACGCCGATGCGCTGGACGTCGGGGTTCGGGTCCTCGGCCAGGCGCTGGAGGGCGTCGGCGAGGTAGGAGCGGTAGAAGGCCGCCTGCCAGCGGATCGCGGTGCCCGGCTTGGGGCTCTCGGCGCGAATGTCGCCGCGGGAGCCTGGAACGCCCGGCGCGCTGTCCTGCTTGTCGAGGGCGGCGCTCATGATCACTCGTCCGCGTCCGCGAACACCAGCTCGTCCGGGCCGTCGCGATAGAGGCGGCCGAGATAGGATTCGGCGAGCAGCAGGCGGGCGGCGATGGCGCGCTCGACCGGGGTGCCCTTCTCGAGCATGTGCGCGAGGGTGCTGTTGATCGTGTCTTCCCAGTCGCCGGCATCGGCGATCGGGCTGACTTCCGGCTCGTCGTCGTTGGCGTTGCTGGCGCTCAGCCAGAGCTCGTGCCAGCGCTCTTTCTGTCCTTTGACCATTGTGGGTTCGCCCTTCCGGTTGCGAGGCGTTGCGATGTGATGGACGCACCCTACCGGCGGAAAACCCGCGTGAATATTCAACCAGACGCCCTAGAAACCCCGGCTAGGCCATTCGGCCTAGGCCGCCAAGCCACGTGGCTAAGCCGTAAAACACGGGCAATATGAGGGGCCTAGCACGCCTGTCGGAGCCCGCTTTGTCCACGCGTCCGATCATCGCCGCCATCGACGACGACCGGGTCGGCCGTTTCGCGCTGACCCTGCTGCTGCAGGATTGGGGCTACGAGGTGGTCGAGGGCGACAGCGGCAGCACGGTGCTGGCCGCACTGGGCGACCGGCACGCGCGGCTCGCCGCTATCGTCACCGATTTCCATCTCTCCGAGGTCGAGAACGGCGTCGGTGTGGCGCTGGCCGTGGCCAGAAAGCTGGGGCGCACGCTGCCCACCCTGGTGATCACCGGCAGCTTCGGCCGCAAGGCCGAGGACGTGGCAAGGCCGCACGGCTTCCGCGTGCTCTCCAAGCCGATCGAGCCCGAGCTCCTGCGGCAGATCGTCTCCGCGATGGTGGCGCAGGCAGCGTAAGCGCCGGCTTCCGCTTCTCCCGACGACACCGCTCGCCGGAATACCCCCTCTCGCCGTCCGTTGTCCCCGCAGACGCGCCGGGGCAGTATGCGCAGCGGAGACGGACGGGGTTCATGAAACGGTTGAAAGCAATCGGCATCCTGCTGGCGGGATCCCTGTGCGGCGCGAACCCCGCGACCGCGCAGCAGATCCCGCTCGGGCAGGAAACGCACGGCGCCTGGACGGTGAGCTGCTCGCGCGACCGGCTGACCGACCGCGTCGACTGCACCATGCTCGCGATGGCGCGCGCCCGGGCCCAGCAACCGCGTCTCGGCATCATCGTTTACGCCGGAGCGGAGGGCGAGCCTGAGGTGCTGATCTTCGCCCAGCGCTACGCCCCGACCGGCGGCGCCTTCCGCATCGGCGCGCTCGAGGCGGAGGAGTTGAAGGGCTGTCAGCAGGCGCGCTGCGAGCCGTGGCCCGGCCGCGGCGCGGTGCTGGTCGAGCAGATGAAGGCCCAGCCGGGCACGGTCTATGTGCGCCTGAATGGTCCCGGCGCCGCCCCGCTCGAGGGCGACGTCTCCCTCAACGGCTTCAAAGCCGCCGCGGCGGCGTGGGAGAACGCGCGAAGGCGGCTGAGGTAGCCCGCGCGTTGCCACATGCTGAGCCCTGAGCTCTTTACCTACAGAGGTACACTCCTTCACGACGGGTGACAGCCGCCGCCCAAGCCCGTAGCCTTTATGTCTGAGGCTATGGAGCGACGATGACCCCTCGTACCCCCGGCAGCGCGGCGCTCATCCTGGCGGCGATTCTCGCCGCCATGCTGGCCGCGCTCGCGCTGGCGGTGTGGGAGGGTGTGCGCGCCATCGACGATACGCGCGCCGCGTTGCGCCGCACGACCATCGTCGTCAGCCACCTCAACGAGGTCTCGGACGCGCTGGGTGATGCCGAAACGGGCAACCTGCGATTCCTGCTCACCCGCGGCGAGGCCGAGCGTCAGGCCATCGCGCAGGCCCGCGCGCGGGCCATGGCCACCGTCGCGGCGCTGCGCACCGAGCTCGCAGGCTCGCCCGAGCAGGTCTGGCGCACGACGCTGCTCGACCAGCACATCGCCACGCGCTTCGGCCAGATCGTCCGCATGATGTCGCCAGGCCCGCCCACGCCCGCCGCCTCGGTGGGTGTCGAGGACATCGAAGGATCGGAGACACGGCGCCAGATCGACGGCCTGATCGGCGAGATTGTCGCCATCGAGCGCCAGGCGCTGGCCGAGCGCGAGGAGCGCTTTGCCACGCGCACCCTTTGGGCCATCGGCCTGGCGGCACTGGCCTTCGTGCTGATCGTCGGCGCCGCGACCACTGCCGCCTTCTACGGCTTTCTGCTGCACGGGCGGCGGCTGCAGCTGCTGGCCGACGCGATCCCCGGCCTCGTCGCCTATCTCGACCGCGAGGGGCGCTACCGCTTCGTCAACCGCACCTACGCCGACTGGTTCGAGATCGAGCCGCGCACGCTGATCGGCAAGACGCCCGCCACGCTGGCCGACGACGAGGCCGCCCCCGCCTTCGCGCATTACCTGGAGCGGGCGCTGGCCGGCGAGGTCGTCACCTACGAGATCCAGCAGCCCTTTCCGCGCACCGACCGGCGGATGATCCGCGGCCACCTGGTGCCGGACTACAACCGGCTCGGGCGGGTGCGCGGCGTATTTTCGCTGATCCTCGACGTCGAGGTCGAAGACACGGCGCGGCGCGTGCTCGACGGGGCGCGCAACGCCGCCCTGGCCGAGAGCCGGGCGAAGTCGAGCTTCCTGGCTACCGCCAGTCACGATCTGCGCCAGCCGCTGCACGCCCTCACCCTCTTCCTCTCGGCCCTCGACCGGCGGGTGAGCGGTGACGAGCCCAAGGCCATCGTCGCCAGCATGCGCGCCTCGGTGCGCTCGATGCAGGAGATGTTCCGCACGCTGCTCGACATCTCCAGGATCGACGCCGGCGTGCTCGTGCCCCAGCCGCAGGCTTTTGCGGTCGGCGAGCTGATCGCGCGTCTTGCCACCGAGTTCGCCGGGCCGGCCGCCGCCAAGGGCCTCAGGCTCTACGACGTGCCGACGCGGGTGCGCGTGGTCAGCGACCCGGTGCTGCTCGAGAGCATCCTGCGCAACCTGCTCTCCAACGCGGTCAAGTTCACGCGCCAGGGCAGCGTGCTGATCGGCGCCAGGCGGCGCGGCGACCGGCTGCGCCTCGAGGTGCACGACAGCGGGCCAGGCATTGCGCCGGACGAGCAGGAGCGCGTCTTCGAGGAGTTCGAGCGCGTGGGCGACAAGACCGCCGCCGAGGGTCTGGGCCTGGGCCTCGCCATCGTGCGCCGCCTCGCCCGGCTGCTCGGCACCGAGGTGACGCTGCGTTCCACCGTCGGCCGTGGCAGCCGCTTCGCCGTCGAGGTGCCGATCGCCCCCGGTGCAGCGCCCGTCGTGGCCGAGGCCGCCGCCGCGGTGTCGCTGGTCGGACGGCGCGTGCTGGTGGTCGACGACAATTTCACCCTCGCCGCGGCGCTGGCCCGCGAGCTTGGCGATCGCGGCTGCGCCACGGTGATGGCCGGCGACGCCACCCAGGCGCTGGCCGCGCTCGCCTCTTCGCCCGCCCCCGAGGCCGGCGTGCTCGACTACGAGCTCGGGCCGGGGCTCAACGGCATCGAGCTGGCCACCGCCCTCGACCGGGTGCGCGGCGGGCCGTTCCCGGTGATCTTCGTCACCGGCTCGACCGATCCCCAGGTGATCGCGGCCCTGGCGGCGAGCGGGCGGCCGTTTCTCACCAAGCCGGTGGACGCGGAAATCCTGGCGGCGGCGCTGGCCGAGCTGCTGGCGAAATACTGAGCGAGTGGTACGACCGCACATTTGCAATTGCTGCGGCAATCACATTGACGGTACTATTGTAGTATTAAGATCGCAGCAGCGGAGGAGGAACAGATGCCGACTCGCAAACGGCCCGCTCAGGCCAAAGCCAACACGAAGGCACTCAAGGCGTATCTTGCCCGTCTGAAACAGGAGCGGGCGAAGCTTGACCGCGAGATTGTTCGGCGTATTGCCAGTATTTCCGCGCTCGCCGCTCGAAAGCCCGCAGGTACCGCCTCAAGCGCCTGCGTTCGTGACTGTCAGGCGAAACTAGCGCGCTGCCGAAAGGCGTGCAGCGAGACCGAACGACAAACCGGCCGTCCCAATCCAGATGAAGCGCTTCGCTGTTTCACCAAGTGCCTCGACGAATACATGCAATGCGTCACCAAGTGCACCGCCAAGGAACCGATTTTTCCCCGTTGATGCATGGTTCGCCGGTTTGTGGTGCAGCCGCGGGTGTGGCGGTGATTCCCGTGATGATAAAGAAAGAAAGTAACCTGCGGTAAGGCACCTAACTGCCGAACTTGCCGGCGAGCACCACCGCTTCGGTGCGGTTGCGCGCGTTGAGCGCCCGGAACACGGCGGCGAGATGGATCTTCACCGTGCCCTCGGCGAGATCGAGCTCGCGGGCGATCTCCTTGTTCGACTTGCCGGCGGCGAGCAGGCGCAGCACGTCGCGCTGGCGCGGCGTGAAGCGCGCGAGGTCGAGCTGCGACCCTGACGAAGAAGCCGCGGCCGGCTTCGCCTCGCCGGCGTGCAGCAGCGGATCCTCGCCCGACTTGCTCAGCAGCGGCGGCACGTAGACGCCGCCGTCGAGGATGTACTTGATGGCGGCGCTGATGTCCTCAGGGAGAGCGGTCTTGGGGATGTAGCCGTGCACGCCCGCCCCCAGCGCCTCGAGGATGTCGTTGCGCGATTCGGAGGCCGAGAGCACGACGAGCTTCGACTGCGGATAGGCCTCGCGCAGCGCGCGCAGGCTCTGACCGCCGGCCATGCCGGGCATGCGCAGATCCATGACGATGAGCGCCGCCCCGCCGTTCTTCTGCAGCGCCTCGAGCGCGGTGTCGAAGCCGTCGGCCTCGATCACGTGCGCACCCTTCAGACTGTCGGCCAGCAGGTGGCGGATGCCCTGGCGGAACAGGGCATGGTCATCGGCCAGCAGGACGGAGAGCTGTTTGGCCATCGAGTCGCCATTCTACGCGGCTTTGATCGCGCGTAAAGCACACGAAAGATTGAATGAATTACATTTTAGGTATCGCGGCGCCGCAGCCGCGCGTCGAGCCGGTCGCGCAACCCGTCGCCCAGCAGGTTGAAGCCGAGCACGGCCAGCGCGATGGCCAGGCCCGGAAACACGGCGTTGAGCGGCGCCTGGTGCAGGAAGCTCTGCGCCTCGTAGAGCATGCGGCCCCACGACGGGTTGGGCGGCTGGGTGCCGAGCCCGAGATAGGCGAGCCCCGCTTCGGCCAGAATGGCGAGCGCCACCTGCACCGAGGCCTGGACCGCCAGCAGGCCGGCGATGTTGGGGAGCACGTGGCGCAGCATGACCGTGAGCTCGCCCGCGCCCAGTGCCCGCGCCGCGCGCACGAACTCGCGCGCCATGACCGAGAGCGCCGCCCCGCGCGTCAGCCGGGCGAAGACCGGCACATTGAAGATACCGATGGCGACGATGGCGTTCACCGCCCCCGGCCCCCAGACGGCGCTGATGAGGATGGCGCTCAGCACCGCCGGGAAGGCGAAGGCGAAATCCGAGAGGCGCATGAGCGCCTCGTCGACCGGGCCGCGGCGCGAGGCGGCGACCAGGCCGAGCGCCACGCCCAAGCCCAGGCCGATGCCCACCGCGACCGCGCCGACGGCGAGCGACAGCCGCGCGCCGACCAGGATCATCGACAGGACGTCACGGCCGAACTGGTCGGTGCCCAGCCAGTGCGCGCTCGACGGGCCTTCCAGACGATGCAGCACGTCGATCGTCGTCGGGTTGTAGGGTGTCCACAGCGAGGCGAGAGCGGCCGCCGCCACGATCACCAGCACCAGCAGCGCGCCGAACTTCAGCGCCCTCAATTCGGCCTCCGCAGACGCGGATCGATCACCAGATAGGCGATGTCGACCGCGAGATTGAGCGCCACCACCAGCGCGGCCAGCAGCATGACCACATCCTTGACCACGATTAGGTCGCGCTGGGCAATGGCCTGAAAGATGAGTCGGCCGAGGCCCGGCAGGTAGAAGACGTTCTCGATGATGATCGCGCCGGCTAACAGAAACGAAAATTGCAGTCCGAGGATGGTGACCACGGGAATCAGCGCGTTGCGCAGCACGTGGCGCCACAGCGTGGCGTCGCGCGACAGGCCCTTGGCGCGGGCCGTGCGCGTGTAGTCCTCCTGCGCCTGCTCGAGCACGGCCGAGCGGGTGATGCGGGCGAGGATCGCCGCCTGCGGCAGGGCGAGCGACACCGCCGGCAGGATCAGCGACAGCAGCCCCGCGCCCACGCCCGCCGACCAGCCGGCGAAGCCGCCCGAGGGCAGCCAGCCGAGGCCGATGGAGAAGAGCAGCACCAGCAGCAGGGCGAACCAGAAATTGGGCAGCGCCAACCCGATCTGGCTGCCGACCATGATCGCTACGTCGGCGGGCCGGTCGTGGCGCGCGGCGGCGAGCACGCCGGCCGGCAGCGCAATGATGACCGCAAGAATCGCCGCGAGCAGCGCCAACGGCGCGGTGACGGCGAGACGCTCGGCAATCAGCGTGCCCACCGGCACGCGATACGTATAGGAGAGGCCGAGATCGCCGGTGACCAGGCCGCCGAGCCAGCGCACGAAACGCTCGGGCGCGGGACGGTCGAGGCCGAGTTCGGCGCGCAGCGCGGCGAGCGTGTCGGGCCGCACCTCCGTACCGAGCATCACGGCGGCGGCGTCGCCCGGCAGCACCTCCAGCACCACGAAGATCACCGCCGCCGCGGCAAGCAGCGTCAGCAGGGCGGCGACCAGCCGGCGGGTGAGAAGAGAAAGCATGAGCCTTCCACCGTGGCACCCGCGTAACACTCTGTTCTGTCACCCTCGGGCATGACCCGAGGGTCCATCCGGATGGATGCCCGGGTCAAGCCCGGGATGACAGAGTGAGTTGGGAAGAGGTCGCCTACCGCCAGCGCAGCTCGGCGAGCGGGTTGGCGGGGAGCGGCCAGTTCTCCCACATGCCCTGCAGGTTCGCCGACCAGACGCCGATCTTGGGGAGCTGGAAGAGGAAGACATTGACCGCGTCGGCGGCGAGCTTGCGCTGGGCCTCGCCGTAGAGGCGGTTGCGCTCGGCATCGTCGAGCGTGCGGCCGATGCGCTCGATCAGGGCTTTGAAGTCGGCGTCGCGGTAGCCGAAGTAATAGTCGTCCCGGGTGTAGATGTTGATGTCGAGCGGCTCGGTGTGGGCGATGATCGTCATGTCGAAGTTCTTGTTGCGGAACACCTGGTCGAGCCACTGGGCGAACTCCATCGGCTCGATGGTGACGCGGATGCCGACCTGCTGCAGCAGCGCCGCGACGATCTCGCCCGAGCGCCTGGCGTAGGGCGGCGGCGGCAGACGCAGGGTGGCGGCGAAGCCGTTGGGATGGCCGGCCTCGGCCAGCAGCGCCTTCGCCTTCGCCGGGTCGTAGGGATAGGTGCCGGTCAGATCCACATAGGCCGGGTGTATCGGCGAGAAATGCGAGCCGATCGGCGTGCCCGCGCCCGACATGGCGCCGGCGATCACCTGCCGCCGGTCGATGGCATGGGCCAGTGCCCGGCGCACACGCACGTCGTTGAACGGGGCCTTCTGGTTGTTGAGGCCGACGATGGTCTCGCCCTCGGTGGCGCCGATGGCCACCTGGAAGCGCCGGTCGCTCTTCAGCGGCTCGACCGCCTCGGGCCCCGCCATGTTCGGCAAAGCGTCGACGTCGCCGGCGCGCAGCGCGTTGACCTGGGCCTGGGCGTCGGCGATGAAGCGGAAGGTGGCGCGGCGCAGGGTCGCCGCCCCGGCCCGCCAGTAATTGTCGAACTTCGCCAGCTCGACCCGGTCGCCGCGGTTCCAGCGCTCGAACTTGTAGGGGCCGGTGCCCACGGGGTTGGTCTTGTTGCTGGCCACCGAGTTGGGGTGGAACATCACCGCGTCGCCCCAGGCGAGGCCGTAGAGGAAATTCGCCGTCGGCTCCTTGAGCCGCACGACCACGGTGCGCGCGTCCGGCGTCTCGATGCGCTCGATAGGCGCAAAGATCCATTTCTGCGAGTTGGTGCTGTCCGCGGCCATGGCCCGCTCGAGGGTGAACTTCACCACCTCGGAGTTGAAGGCGCTGCCGTCGTGGAAGGTGACTTCGTCGCGAAGGCGGAAATTGTAGGTGCGGCCGTCGTTGATGACGCTCCAGCTCTCGGCCAGCAGCGGCTGCAGCCGGCCGGCGCTGTCGAGCCGCACGAGGCCCTCGTAGATGTTGAGGTAGGTGACCTCGCGGATGGCCTGCGCCGGGCTGCCGCCGGTCGGGTCAAGATGCGGCGGCTCCAGGGTCATGCCGATGGCAACCGAATCCTTCTGCGCCTGGGCGGGGAAGGCGAGAAGGAGGGCGGCGATGAGAGCGAACGTGAGACGAAGCATGCGGGGGTTCTCCACCTTCTAACTCGTCATGCCGGCGAAGGCCGGCATCCAGACCCTTCTCCGGAAAAGACTGGACCCCGGCCTGCGCCGGGGTGACGGACAGTGCCTAGAATAAAGGACGGCGCGAACAACATCATCCCGCCAGAAGCCGCAGCGCGGCGGAGGCCATGATCTTGGCCGAGGCGACCATTTCGGCGATGTTGACGTATTCGTCGGGTTGGTGCGCCAGCTCGAGCCGGCCGGGACCGTAGGCGACGCAATCGTGCAGGTGGCCGATACGCGCCACGTGTTTCTGGTCGTAGGTGCCGGGACTGGCGATGTGGGTGGCCGGCTGGCCGAGCACGCGGGCGATCGACTCGTCGAGCGCCCTGACCACCGGCGCGTCGGCCTCGGCCATGGTCGGATGAAACACCACGATGTCCTTGATGGTGTAGCCGATGCCGGCCCGCTGCTTCTTCACCCGCTCCAGCAGCTCGACAACCTCGGCCTTCACTTGATCGAGGTTCTCCTCGATCAGGAAGCGGCGGTCGAGCACCAGTCGGCAGGAATCGGCGACCAGCGGGCTGGGCACACCCTCGTAGCCCTCGTCGAGGCCGCCATGGATCGAATTCCAGTTGAGCGTCGAGTGACGCGCGCCCGGCGGCTCCACCGGCATGCGGGTCTGGCGCTGGTCGAGCTTCGGATAGAGCTCGCGCTCCACCAGCGAGAGGAAATCGCCCATGCCGCGGATGGCCGAGACGCCGAGGAAGGGCATCGAGCCGTGGCCGATGCGCCCACGCATCTCGACCTCCGCCCACCACACACCGCGATGGCCGAGGCAGACCCGGTCGACCTGAAGCGGCTCGGGGATGATGACGTGATCCACGCGCGGTTTCGAGAAAAGCCCCTGCCGGGCCAGGTAGGCGACACCGCCGAAGCCGCCGGTCTCCTCGTCCACCGTGCCGGAGATCTCGATGGCGCCGGGGAACGGGATACGCTCGTCGAGGATCGCCTCGGTGGCGACGATGGCGGCGGCGAGGCCGGCCTTCATGTCGCAAGTGCCGCGGCCGTAGAGCCGACCGTCCTTCACCACGCCGGCAAAGGGATCGACGGTCCAGCCATGGCCGGGAGCGACAACATCAATATGCCCGTTGAAGTGGACGCAAGCGCCGCGAGACCGCCCCTCGACCCGGGCGATGACGTTGGTGCGCGGATAACGGTCGCTGTCGCCCTGCGTGCCCTCGCCGCGCCGGTACTCGACGATGAAGCCGCGCGGCCGCAGCCGGTTGCCGATCAGCTCGGCGCAGGGCGTGTAGGCATCGCCCGGCGGATTGACGGTGGGAATGCGCACGAGATCGCGCGCCAGGGCAACCATCTCGTCGGCGCGCCCGTCGATGCGCTGGAAGAGACGATCGAGAAGCGCCGGCGACAGAAGCTCGGCGAGCGGGAGGGGCATGGGGGAAGGCTAGGTGGCTTGAGCCGGGCGGTCAATCTCGTGGCGGTGAACCAAGCCGCGCCTACGGCCGTATAGTGGCGCGATGGTTCGGCGGTTTCTCCTTCTTCTCCTGCTGGCGGGTGCTTGGACGGCACCGGCGTCGGCGCAGCTTGGCGGGCTCGCCGAGTGGACTCCCCCGCCACTCTCCTTCGCCGTGCTGCGCAACGGCTCGCCGCTGGGCACGCACCGTCTGTCCTTCACCCGCGAGGGTGAGCGCCTGATTGTCGACATCGAGATCCGTTTCGAGGTGAAGCTCGCCTTCATCACCGTCTTCCGCTACGCCCACGACGCGCGGGAGGTATGGGAGAGCGGCCGGCTGGTGGCCTTCGACAGCCGCACCAACGACGACGGCACGAATTTCCAGGTGAAGGCGCACGCCACGCCCGAGGGGCTGGCAGTGGAGAGCACGGGCGGGAACTACACGGCCCCCCTCGACACCGTGCCGTCGAGCTACTGGCATATCGACATGATCCGCCACCCGCGCGTGCTCGACAGCCAGAGCGGAAGGATGATCGATCTCGTGGCCACGCCGACCGGCACGGGCGAGGTGACGGTGGGTGACAGGAGGGTGCCGGCGCGGCTGTTCCGCCTGTCGGGCGAGATCAGCGGCGAGCTCGGCTACGGCGTGGATGACGGCTGGGTAAGGCTGAGCTTCGGCGCGCGGGGGGCGACGATCGAGTATGTGAGGGAGTGAGGCCATGACCCCTCACCCGCTCGCTCTCGCTCGCGACCTCTCCCGCAAGGGGAGAGGTTAAGCAGGCTCGGCCAATAACCCTCTCCCCTCGCGGGAGAGGGTGACGCCGCAGGCGTCGGGTGAGGGGGCCGACCGTCCCACACCCACAAAGAGGTCACGAACGCCTCGTTGCCGCCCCCTCGCCGCCCGGCCGGGGCTCTGCTAAAACTCGCCCCGCTGTTCGGCGGAAGGCGGCCCCAAGCCGGCCCCGTTAACGGATGGCGGCGGGGGAGAGAGGTCTTTGGTGCGTCAGCCGAGTTTCCGGTACGCCCTGAAATGGCGGGCGGCCCTGTGCGCTTTGGCGGCGGCCGGGCTGCTGGCGCTTGCCCCGTTCTCTTACGCCCAGGTCCCGGCCCAGCCCGAGGGTCCCAGCGGCTCGCAGGCCAAGAAGGCCGTCATCGGCAGCAAGCATATGGCGACGGCGGCCAACCCGCTGGCCGCCGAGGCCGGGCTGGAGATCCTGCGCGCCGGCGGCAGCGCGGTCGACGCGGCCATCGCCATGCAGATGGTGCTGACCCTGGTCGAGCCGCAATCGTCGGGGCTCGGTGGCGGCGGCTTCCTCGTCCACTACGACGCCTCGCGCAAGACCATCATCACCTATGACGGGCGCGAGACGGCGCCGGCCGGCGCCTCGCCGGAGATGTTTCTGGGAGCCAACGGCCAGCCCATCCCCTTCGCCGAGGCCTCGGTCGGCGGTCACGCCGTCGGCACGCCGGGCCTGGTGCGCATGCTGGAGATGGCGCACCGCGAATACGGCCGCCTGCCCTGGCACCGTCTGTTCGAGCCGGCGATGCGCCTGGCCGAGGGCGGCTTCGCCCTAAGCCCGCGCCTGCACCAGCAGATCGTCGAGACGCCGCAGCTCAAGGAGATGCCGGGAGCGCGCCAGCATTTCTACGACAGGGAAGGCAAGCCCTATGCCGCCGGCACCTGGTTCTACAACCCGTCGCTGTTCGAGACGCTGCGCCTGATCGCCAATGGCGGCTCGGACGCCTTCTACCGCGGCGGTATCGCGCGTGACATGGTCGCCGCGGTCGGCGACCCGGCGCAGCAGGGCGACCCGGCCCAGGTTTCCAGAGAACGGGCGCAGCGCCGCACCGGCAAGCTCAGCCTCGCCGACCTCGCCCTCTATCGCGCCATCAAGCGCGATCCGGTCTGCGTCATCTACCGGGGCCTGCGCGTCTGCGGCATGGGGCCGCCGTCGTCGGGCGGCATCACCGTGGCCCAGACGCTGCTGCTGCTCGAGCGCTTCACGCTGCGCGGCTACGCCCCGGGCTCGCCCGAGGCGGTGCACCTGATCTCCGAGGCGCAGCGCCTCGCCTTCGCCGACCGCAACCGCTACATCGCCGACGCCGACATGATGTCGGTGCCGGTGCGGGCGCTGACCAGCCACGGCTACATCGACAAGCGGGCCGAGCTCATCCTGCCGTGGAAGTCGATGGGCCGCGCCGAGCCCGGGCGGCCGCTGACCCAGCAGTTGCTGCGCCTGCCGGCCGCCGACACGACGCGCGAGATCCCCGCCACTTCGCATATGAGTGCGGTGGACGCCGCCGGCAACGCCGTGGCCCTCACCAGCACGATCGAGAACGCGTTCGGCGCGCGGCTCTTCGTGCGCGGCTTCCTGCTCAACAACCAGATGACCGATTTCGCCCTCAAGCCGACCGACGACGCCGGCAACCTGGCGATCAACCGCGTCGAGCCCGGCAAGCGGCCACGCAGCTCGATGTCGCCGACCATCGTGCTCGATCGCGAGCGGCGGCTGGTGATGACCCTGGGCTCGCCCGGTGGGCCGCGCATCATCCCCTACGTGACGCAGGCGCTGGTCGGCGCCATCGACTGGCGGCTCGACCTGCAGCGCGCCTTCGACCTGCCGCACCACGCCAACCTCAACGGCAAGACGCAGGTCGAGGAAGGCACGGCGCTGGCCGGGCTGGTCGACGACCTGCAGAAGCTCGGCCACGAGGTCGAGATCGTGCCCATGACCAGCGGCCTGCACGGAATCTCGGTGGTGCGCCGCGGCGACCGGGTGCAGCTGGTCGGCGGCGCCGACCCGCGCCGCGAGGGCGTGGCTTTAGGCGACTGAAGCTCTTCTTTCCTTTGTCATGCTCGGGCTTGACCCGAGCATCCATCCGGATGGACCCTCGGGTCGAGCCCGAGGGTGACGGAATGTGCTATGGGTGACGCATGTCGCTCGAACTCTATCTCGCCTATATCGCTGCCTGCGTCGTGGTGGCGGTGATCCCCGGCCCGATGGTCGCGCTGGTGGTGGGCAACGCCCTCACCCACGGGGCGCGCGCCGGCCTGCTCAACGTCGCCGGCTCGCAGCTTGCCCTGGCCCTGATGCTCGGCGTGCTGATCGCCGGCCTCGCCGCCGTGGTCGAGAGCCTGGGCTGGTGGTTCGACTGGCTGCGCCTGGTGGGAGCCGCCTACCTGATGTGGATCGGCATCAGGATGTTCCGCTCGTCGGGCGAGCTCGAAGCGGGCCGCAAGACGCCGGCGCCGCGCGGCGGCTTCTTCCTGCAGGGTTTCCTGGTGATGCTGAGCAATCCGAAGGTGCTGCTGTTCTTCGGCGCCTTCATCCCGCAGTTCGTGGATACTCAAGCCGACGCCTCGCAGCAGATCGTGCTGCTGGGCGCCACCGCCATGATCGTCGCCACGCTGTCGGACGGGCTCTACGCCCTGCTCGCCGCGCGCGCCGGTGCGATGCTGTCGCAGGGCCGCGTACGCCTCGCCTCGCGAATCGGCGGCGTGTCGCTGATCGGCGGCGGCCTCTGGCTCGCCCTCAGCCGCTCGCGATGACCCCGACCGTCACGCTCCTTCCGGGCCACCACAAGCGGGCCCGCTTCGGCTACCCGTGGGTCTATTCCAACGAGATCCGCATGGACGCCGCGGCCAAGGCGCTGCCGCGCGGCAGCCTCGTGCGGCTCGAAGCCTCGAACGGCGAGCCGCTCGGCGTCGCCACCTTCAACCCGCACACCCTGATCGCGGCGCGCCTCCTCGCCCGCGATCCGGCCACCGTGGTCGACGAAAGCTTCATCGCCGGCAAGCTCAAGGCGGCGCTGGAGCTGCGCGAGCGTCTCTACCCCGGGCGCTGCTACCGGCTGATCCACGCCGAGGCCGATGGGCTACCGGGCCTGATCGTCGACCGCTACGGCGATGCCGTGAGCGTGCAGGCCAACACCGCCGGCATGGATGCGCTGCTGCCGGCGATCCTCGCGGCACTCGACAGCGTGCTGGCGCCGAACGTGGTGGTGCTGCGCAATGACTCACCCGCGCGTGGGCTCGAAGGCATTGCGCAGGAAACCAAACTCGCCAAGGGCGCGCTCGACGGTCCGGTCGAGCTCACGGAGAACGGTGCACGCTTCCTAGCCGATCTCGCCGGCGGCCAGAAGACCGGCTGGTTCTACGACCAGCGCGAGAACCGGGCAGCCGTGGCGCGGGTGGCCAAGGACGCTCGGCTGCTCGACCTCTACTGCTACGGCGGCGGCTTCGCGGTGGCGGCGTTGCGGGCCGGGGCGCGCGAGGCGATCGCCGTCGACCGCTCGGAAGGCGCACTCGATCTCGCCGCGAAGTCGGCCTCGCTCAACGGCGTCGAGCTCAAGACCGTGCGCGCCGAAGTCTTCGACGAGTTCGAGCGCCTGGCCTCCGCGGACGAACGCTTCGGGGTCGTGGTCGCCGACCCGCCGGCCTTCGTCAAATCGAGGAAGGACCTCGCCGCCGGCTCGCGCGGCTATCGCAAGCTCGCCCGGCTCTCGGCTTCGGTCACCGCGCCCGGCGGCTTTCTGTTCATCGCCTCGTGCTCGCACAACGTCGACCGCTCGCTGTTCGACGAGGAAGTACGGCGCGGCATCGGCGACGCGCGGCGCAGCGGCCGCATCCTCCTGTCGAGCGGCGCCGCCGCCGACCACCCGGTACACCCGCTGCTGCCGGAATCCGTGTACCTGAAGGGCTCGCTGATCCAGCTCGACTAGCCTTTTTTCTTGTCATGCCCGGGCTTGACCCGGGCATCCATCCGGATGGACCCTCGGGTCAAGCCCGAGGGTGACAGAAAGAGAGTCGAACCTCCTAGCGGCGGGTCGCTACAATGAAGATGCGGCGCATGGTCAGCAGGGTGCGGCCGTCGGCGCGGCGCGGATAGGCTGCCGCGACCTTCTCGCCGTAGAGCCGGATGAAGGCCTCGCGCTCTTCGCCCTGGAGCCGCTCCAGCACCGGGGTCAGCAGCGAGCCCATGAACCACTGCAGCACCGGGTTCTCGCCTTCGAGCACGTGCTGGTACTCGGTCTCCCAGATATCGAGCCCAGCCTGAGGCGCCAGCAGGTCGTAATACTGCGCCGGCTCCAGCACCGGGTTGCTGAAGATCGCCCCCTGGAGCTTCGCTGCCCAGGCCGGCTCGCGGGCAATGGCAAACAGGCTCTGATGCGACGGGTTGGCGGCCTGGTGCGGCATCTGCACGGCCAGCACGCCGCCGGGCTTCACTTGCGTAAGCAGCCGCGGGAACAGCGTCTTGTGATCGTCGATCCAGTGCAGCGCCGCGTTGCTGTAGATGAGATCGGCAGGTGCCGCGGGCGTCCAGCTCGCAAGATCGGCCGTCTGCCAGTCGATGCCGGCAATCGCCCGGGCCTTCTCCAGCATGGTCGCCGAGGAATCGACACCGGTGACACGCGCCCCCGGCCAGCGCTGGGCGAGCAGCTTCGTCACATTGCCCGGCCCGCAGCCGAGATCGTAGACGCTCGCCGGCGCCTCCAGCGGCACACGCGCCAGCAGGTCGAGGGCCGGCCGCAGGCGGTGGTCGGCGAATTTCAGGTATTGCGCGGGATCCCAGGTGCTCATGGCGGCGCAGTATACTGGCCCCTCACCCGGAGACAGCGATGAAAATCCCCACCCTGCCCTTCACCGTCACCGACTGGAAAAACGTCGAACCGACCCGCCATCCCGGTGACAGCGGCGAGGCGCTGTGGCGCACCCTCAATATCGGTGACCTCCGGGTGCGGCTGGTCGAGTACTCGCCGGGCTACGTCGCCGATCACTGGTGCGACCGCGGACACGTTCTCTTCGTGGTCGTGGGCGAGCTCGAGACCGAGCTCAAGGACGGCCGCCGCTTCACGCTCAAACCGGGCATGAGCTACCAGGTCTCCGACCACGGCGACGCGGCGCACCGCTCGACGACGAGGACCGGAGCCACGCTGTTCGTCGTCGACTGACTATTCGGCGGCGCGGGCCGCGGCGATCCCCGGCAGATCCAGCCGGAAGACCGTGCCGCTGGAAGAGGTCGCGGCCAGGGTCAACTCGCCGCCATGGCCCCGGGCGAGATCGCGGGCGATGGCGAGGCCGAGCCCCGTGCCGCCGGCCCGCGCCGAGCCGGTGAAGGGCATGAACAGCTTGTCGCGCGCGCGGGCCGGCAGGCCGGGCCCGTCATCGGCGATCTCGATCGCGACGCCCCCGCCCGCGCTCGCGCTCGCCTTGATGCGGATCGTGCCCGCACCGGCCTCGGCAGCGTTGCGTCCGAGATTGACCAGCACGCGGAAAAGCTGGTCGCGGTCGGCGACGATGTCGAGCGGAGGCACCGACGGTTCCCAGCGCGCACGATTGGCAGTGAGCAGACCGACGACGCGGCCGGCCTCCTCGACCAGCCCCGCCAAAGCAAAGCGCGAGCGCGTGGGCGCCGGCAACTCGTCGCGGGCGTAGTCGAGCGTCTGGCTGCACAGCGCGATGGCCCGGTCGATCGAGGCGATGACCGTGGGCGCCAGGCGCTTCACCTCCGGGTCGGCGGAATGCGACAGCCGATCGGAGACGAGTTGCGCGGTCGACAGGATGCCGCGCAGATCGTGGCTGATCTTGGCCACGGCGATGCCGAGGGCCGCCAGCCGCTCTTTCTGGCGCAGGGAGGCGCGCAACGCCTTCTCCATGTCGGCGAGGCCGCTCTGGGCGATGCCGATCTCGTCGCTGCGGTCGCTGGGCGCGATGACGCTGGAGGCGTCCTCGGGCGCGTCGCGGAAGGCGATCATGTTGGCGGTGAGCCGGCGCAAGGGGCGCACGAACATCCACTGCAGCGAGAGATAGACGAGGCAGGCGGTGACGAAGGAGATGACCAGCGACAGCCCGAGGATGCGCTCGGAGAAGTCGATCATCCCCTGATGCAACGGCCACTCGTCGACCAGCACCTCGACGATCACACCGTCGCGGCGCGGCGACAGGCCGACAACGTGCAGCGTGCGCGTGCCCGGCCCGAGCAGGGTCATGTAGGCTTCGCGCACGGGCCCGATCATGTCCATCATGCCTTCGCCGCGCAGGTCGAAGCGCGCATCGGCCCGCGGCGGCATGTCGCCGGCCAGCACGCGGCGCACATCGCCCGGCTTCTGGATGACGACGGCGTGGGCCTCGGCATGGGCGAGCAGCTCGGCCTTCACCGCCTCGCTCACCATGTAGTCGGGCGTGGCGTCGAGAGCGAGCGAGACCAGCCGCGCGGCGGCGATGCGGCCCTGCAGCCAGTCCATGCGGTACTTGGCAATCGAAGGCGTGTAGATCAGAAACTCCGCCAGCATGACGAAGGCGATGGTCAGAAAGAGCAGCCGGGCCGACAGCCCGGTGATCCCGGTCGGCAGTTTGCGCGCGCTGGTCATCCGAAGCGCGCCAGGAAGCGCACCAGGCGGCGCGTCTTGGGAGAGAACAGGCTGGACGTGAAGAAGCTGCCGGCGGCGCGCTTCGACACCTCGCTCAGCGTCGGATAGGGCGCGATCACCGAGGCCATGTCGCGCAGGGTCAGCTTCTTCGTGATGGCCAGACACCAGGGCAGCAGCAGCTCGCCGGCGTGCGGGCCGACGATGCCCGCGCCGTAAATGCGGCCGCGATTGTCGGCCACCACCTTGATCAGCCCCTCCGTCTGGTACCCGGCCTGGGCGCGGTCGTTCTCGTGGAACGGCCAGCGCGCCAGCCTCAGCCTGTCGCCCAGCACCGTGCGACCCTCGGCCTCGGTCAGACCGACATTGGCCAGCTCCGGCTCGGTGTACGTCACCCAGGGCACGGCGGATCTCTCCACCTTCGTCCAGGGCAGGCGGAACAGCGCGTGGCGGATGACCAGGCCGGCGTGATAGCCGGCCATGTGGGTGAACTGGTAGCCGCCGATACAGTCGCCGATGGCGTAGACGCGCCGGTTGGTCGTGCGCAGCTGATCGTCGACCGTAATGCCCTTGGGCGTGAAAGCGATACCCGCCTTGTCGAGATCGAGCCCGTCGATCGCCGGCTTGCGGCCGGCGGCGACCAGCAGATGAGAGCCGGTGACACGCTCGCCATTCGCCAGCACGCAAGCAACGCCGCCGCCGTGCTCGACGCGGACGATCTTCGCACCCTCGCGGATGTCGACACCGTCGCGGCGCAGCGCGGTGCGCACCACATCGGCCAGTTCGGGATCGTCCTTGGGCAGCAGCACCGCCGCCTCGAGGATCGTCACCCGCGCGCCCAGCCCGCGATGCGCCTGCGCCAGCTCGCAGCCAATGGGTCCGCCGCCGATGACAATCAGATGCTCCGGCCGCCTGTCGAGATCGAACACGCTCTCGTTGGTGAGATACGCCCCGTCACCCAGACCCGGGATCGGCGGTGTTGCCGCCGACGAGCCGGTGGCGATGACAAAGCGGCGAGCCCGCACGCGGATATCGCCGGCCTCGATCTCGTCCGGGCCGGTGAAACGCGCCGCCGCCTGGATCACCCGCACCCCGAGGCCGGTGAAACGCTCGACCGAATCGTTGGGCGCGATGGCTGAGATGACACCCCGTACATGGTCCCGCAGTTTCGCGTAGTCGACTTGCGGCTCACCCGCGGTGATGCCGAAGCGCGCGGCCTGGCGGATGGCGACGGCAGCACGCGAAGCGGCGATGGTCGCCTTCGACGGCACGCAGCCGTAGTTGAGGCAGTCGCCGCCCATCTTGGCCCGCTCGACCAGCACGGTCTTCTGGCCGAGTTGCGAGGCCCCGGCTGCGACCGAGAGCCCGCCCGAGCCGCCGCCGATGACGCAGATGTCCACGTCGAGACGCTCAGCCATCGCTGCGTCCCTTCCACCGGCGATAGACGACCGGGATCAGCGCCAGCAGCGCCAGGCCGATCAGCGGCAGCAGGATCTGCGGCTTGGCCAGCACGCCCAGATCCGGCGTCTGGCCGGAATCGAAGACAGCTCCGAGGCCGTTGCCGACACTGGCAAAGACGAAGGTGCCAGGGATGATGCCGATGAACGTCGCCAGCACATAGGTGCGCGTCGGCACCCCGGCGAAGGCCGGCACGATGTTCACCAGGAAAAAGGGAAAGAGCGGGACGAGCCTGAGCACCAGCAGGTAGCTGAAGGCATCGCGCCGGAACCCGTCCTGCATCCGCTGCAGCGCCGTGCCGGCCCTGGCGCGCAACCGGTCGCCCAGCGCGGTCTTCGCCGCCAGGAACACGGCGGTCGCCCCGCCGGTCGCGCCGACAATGGCGAAGAGCGCGCCGAAGACCGGACCGAAGAGGAAGCCACCGGTCAGGGTGAGCAGCACCCCGCCCGGCAGCGAGAAGGCAATGGCCAGGATGTAGCCCCCGATATAGACGAGCGGCGCCAGGACCCCGTGCGCCTCGACCCAGCGCAGCAGATCGGCCCGGTGGCGCGCCAGGGTGTCGAAGTTCACATACTCATCGAGGCCGAAGGCGAAGAAGGCGGCCAGCCCGGCCACGAGACAGCCCAGCGGCAGCCAGCGCAGCAGAGGCGAGGCCGGAGTGGCGGTTTCAGGCGGCAGGTCGGCAGGGCTCAAGGTCTTTATTTTCCAGCGAAATTCGGCCCGAGTGTAGCCGGGAGACGAAGCGCCGCACACTGACAAGACTGTGAACCCCGACATTTGACTTCCGGGGGGGCGGCCTTTATAAGCCGGGGCCTGTTTCCGGCCCCCGGTGGCGCCGGAATTCCCAAAGATTCCGGGAGATTGAGGTCGTGAAGCGCACCTATCAACCCAGCAAGCTCGTCCGCAAGCGCCGTCACGGCTTTCGCGCTCGTATGGCCACGGTCGGCGGTCGCAAGGTCCTGGCTACCCGTCGCGCCAAGGGCCGCAAGCGCGTCTCGGCCTAGGCCCTTCCCGTCAGTCCGGATCGGGCCATGCCGGCCGCGCGGCTGACGGTTGAACGCCTCAAGCGCCGCGCCGATTTTCTTCTCGTGGCCGGCACCCGCCGCAAATACGTGACCCCGGCGTTCGTCCTGCAGACGCGCGCCCGCGACGCGTCGCCGGCAGTGCGCATCGGCTTCACCGCGACCAAGAAGATCGGCTCGTCCGTGCAGCGCAACCGCGCCCGCCGCCGCCTGCGCGAGGCCGCCCGCGCCACGCTGCCCTTCGCCGCCACGCCGGGCAGCGACTACGTGCTGGTGGCGCGCGCCGCAGCACTCACTCATCCTTACGCCACGATCCTCACCGATCTGCGCAAGGCCCTCGCCGCTCTGGCGCCCAAGGGTTCGTCATGAACCCGCTGACGCTCCTGCTGCGCGGTGCGATCCGCGTCTATCAGTGGGTTATTGCCCCGCTGCTCGGCGCCAATTGCCGCTACCTGCCGAGCTGCTCCGCGTACGCCCACGAGGCGCTGGGCACGCACGGCCCCTTCACCGGATCGTGGCTTGCCTTTCGCCGCATCTGCCGCTGCCATCCCTGGGGCGGCAGCGGCTACGACCCCGTTCCTCCTTCGCCGACTCACACTGATGCCCGGCTCTCCAACGCCGGACGCTGACGGAAGCCTCTCATGCAGCAGTTCGACCAGAAGAACCTGATCATCGCGATCGTCCTGTCGATCGCCATCGTCCTGGGGTTCGAATTCTTCTACAACCTGCCGCGCCTCGAGCGCGACAAGGCGCAGAAGGCGCAGGAAGCCGCCAAGCAGGCGACCAGCGAAGTCATGACACCGGCGCCCGCCGCACCGGGCTCTAGCGCGCCCGCGATCCCCGGCTCTACGCCACCCGCCGCACCGGGGATGGCCCCGGCTCCCGCCGCGCCAGCCGTCATCGCTCCCGCGATGCAGCCGCGTGTCAGGATCGACGCGCCGCATGTCACCGGCTCGATCCGCATCGCTGGCGCGCGGCTGGATGATCTGCAGCTGGTGAAGCACCGCGAGACCACGGACCCCAGCAGCCCGCCGGTGACGCTGCTCGCCGCGCAGGGCACGCCCAACCCCTATTTCGCGGAGTTCGGCTGGGTCGCGGCGACGCCGGGAATCTCGGTGCCGGCCGCCGACACGGTGTGGACGCCGGACCGGCAGACCCTGACTGTTGAACAGCCAGTGACCTTCAGCTGGGACAACGGCCAGGGGCTGCACTTCGAACGCAAGGTCTCGATCGACGCCGAGTACATGTTCCAGATCACCCAGCGCGTGGTGAACAGCGGCACGGCCTCGGTCAGCCTGCATCCATTCGGCCTGATCTCGCGCCACGGCACGCCGGCCACCGCAGGTTTCTACATCCTGCACGAAGGCCCGATCGGCGTGCTCAACGGCACCCTGCAGGAGCACAGCTACGACGACCTCAAGAAGCAGAAGACCATCGAGAAGAAGGCCACCACCGGATGGTTCGGCCTGACCGACAAATACTGGCTGGTTGCCCTCGTCCCTGACGCAACCAAGGAGAAGACCACCCGCTTCAGCCATACCGGCACGAACGGCAGCGAGCGTTATCAGGTCGACTATCTCGAGCCGGCGGTGAGCGTCGCGCCGGGCGCCACAGTGGAGATAGGCAATCGCTTCTTCGCCGGTGCCAAGGAAGTGCGGCTGCTCGACCGCTACGCCAGCGAGCTCGGCATCGAGCGCTTCGACTTCGCCGTCGACTGGGGCTGGTTCCGCTTCCTGACCAAGCCGATCTTCATCGCCCTCGACTGGTTCAACCATCTGCTGGGCAATTTCGGCCTCGCCATTCTGGCGCTGACCGTGGTCATCAAGCTGCTCTTCTTCCCGCTCGCCAACAAATCCTACAAGGCGATGAGCAAGATGAAGCTGCTCCAGCCGGAGATGGAGAAGCTGCGCGAGAAGTACGGCGAGGACCGGCAGAAGATGTCACAGGAGCTGATGGGGCTCTACAAGAAGCACGGCGCCAACCCGATGGCCGGCTGCCTGCCCATCATCATCCAGATCCCGGTCTTCTTTGCGCTCTACAAGGTGCTGTTCGTCACCATCGAGATGCGCCACGCGCCGTTCTATGGCTGGATCCGCGACCTTTCGGCCTACGACCCGACCTCGCTGTTCAACCTGTTTGGGCTGCTGCCGTGGAACCCGCCGGAGGTCTATCTGCTCGGCGGCACGATGGGCGCCTGGCCGCTGATCATGGGCGCCACGATGTTCATCCAGCAGAAGCTCAACCCGCAGCCGCCCGACCCGGTGCAGGCCAAGATCTTCATGCTGATGCCGATCTTCTTCACCTTCCTGCTCGCCACGTTCCCGGCTGGCCTCGTCATCTACTGGGCGTGGAACAACGTCCTCTCGGTGGCGCAGCAATGGGTGATCATGAAGCAGATGGGCACCCTGCCGACGAACCCGAAGCCGGTGAAGGCGGCGGCCAAGAGCAAGTGAGATGAGCGACGCCGCGCCCGACATCGAAACGGGCCGGCGTCTCTTCGCCGGCGCCTGCGACTTCGTCGCCGGAGCCGCCACCGAGGCGGCCTTGCCGCCGCCGCGCCTCACCGAAATCGCCTTCGCCGGGCGCTCGAATGTCGGCAAGTCCAGCCTGATCAACGCGCTGACCGGCCGCAAGGCGCTGGCCCGCGTCTCGCACACTCCGGGCCGCACCCAGCAGATCAATTTCTTCTCGCTCGGCGGGAAGCTCATGCTGGTTGACCTGCCGGGCTACGGCTACGCCAAGGCGTCAAAGCAGCGCATCGGCGAGTGGTCGGACCTGATCCTGCGCTATCTACGGGGTCGCGCGGCGCTGCGCCGCGTTCTGGTGCTGGTCGATTCGCGTGTCGGGCTCAAGGACAGCGACCGCGACCTCTTCACCCTGCTCGACGAGATCGGGGTCAGCTACCAGCTCATCCTGACCAAGAAGGACGACCGGCCGAAGGAAGACGATCCGCTGGCCGGTCTTGCCGAGGAGCTGGCCCGCCACCCAGCGGCGCACCCGGAGATCATCGCCACCAGTGCGCGCGAAGGCACGGGCATTCCAGAGCTGCGCGCCGCGCTGGCGACACTGGCCGCACGCTAGGAACCCGCTGCGCAACCCCGCGTTTTGCTCGGGGCGGGGCTACCCGACCAACGAGCGTGACCATGACCCTGCGCACGATCCGTATTCTGGCCATTCTGCTGACCGCGCTTGCCCTAGTCCCCGCAGGCGCGCACTTGCTCGCGTTGCCGAACAAGATCGGGCTGCCGGCAGACCAGTACTTCGTCACTCAGGGAATCTACCGGGGGTGGGCCATACTCGGCATCGTGCTGTTTGCTGCCATCGCCGCCAATGTGCTGCTGGTGCTGCGCTCACGCGCGAAAGGCCGGGCCTTCGGCTTCGCGGTCACCGGTCTGGTCTGCGTCGCCGCGACCCTTGTGATCTTCTTTGCCTGGACCTATCCGGCCAATCAGGCGACGGTGAACTGGACCAGCATCCCGCCCGACTGGACCGCTCTACGGGCACGCTGGGAATACTCCCACGCCGTCAACGCCGTGCTCCTGTTCGTCGGTCTCGGCGCGGTGACCCTGTCAGCCCTTGAAGATGGGCGGCACGAGGTTTAGCGGGCCTCGACGTCTTCCCAGAAGCCGATCCAGCGGTCGACCGGCTTCATCTTCTCCTGCGGGGCCTCGTAGGACCAGGCGGCGCGCCGGCTCTCGCCGACATCGTAGAACTGCACGCCGTGCGGACATTCGAGATCGCGCGGCGTCTTCGGAGCCTGGGTCAGCAGGTCCATGCGCACGGTCTCGCGGGGAAAGTAGCGATAGCCGTCGACCTCGAGGGTGCGCTCGCTCTCAGCGATCACCTGCCCGCGCCAGATGGCTTTCACGACGCCGCTTCCGTGACGCTCTTCAGCTTCGCCAGGCCGCCCTCGAATTCCCGGCCGATCATCGCATCCATGCTGAAGAACAGGCCCATCACCTTGCCGATGAAGGCCTGCCGCCCGTGGATCGACCACGTCACGTCCGTCGTCTCACCTTTCGGCTGCATGGCAATTTCGCCTGTGCTACGCGAATCGAAGGGCCGCAGGAAATGCATGTCGAAGACGACGCGCTGCGCCGAGGCTTTGGCGATGGTGATGCGGCCGGCGCCGATCTCACTGTTGCCGTCCCATTCGTAGACCTGACCCTTGCCACTGGCCGCCCCGCTGTAGCTCCGCTTCATGCCCGGGTCCTTCTGTTCCCAGGGCGACCATTCCCGGTGCCGGCGCAGATCGCTGACCAGCGGCAGGATGCGCTCGGGCGAGGCCTTGATGCTGGCGCTGCGCGCCACACGGAAATCATCGGGCTGCGTCGCCGCATAGGCCAGCATTCCGGCAATGGCGATCCCGACGATACCGGCTGCGATGGCAAGCTTCCTGAGCATGGGCTTCTCCTTCCGTCAGACGCCCGAAGGACGAACGGCACCGGCCGGGGCCGACATCCCCGGTGAGGTTTTTTTCGGACTCCCCTGGGTCAGCCGGTCGAGATGCTGGCGGATATGGGCGGCCTCGGCCGCCGTGTTGGCCAGGGCGATGGCCTGGTCGAAAGCGGCGCGTGCCTCCGCCACCCGGCCGAGATCCTTGAGGAAGGCACCCTTCACGCCGTGGAAGTGGAAATAGCCGCCGAGCCGGCTCGCCAACGGTTCGATCATCTCCAGCGCCGCGGCGGGCCCGCGCAGCTTGGAGACGGCGACGGCACGGTTGAGCTTGACCACCGGCGACGGCTGCAGCCGTTCCAGGGTCTGGTACAGCAGGTCGATCTGGGCCCAGTCGGTGTCCTGCGGGCGGGCCGCCTGCGTGTGCAGGGCGGCGATCGCCGCCTGCACCTGATACGTGCCAGGCCGGCGATGACGCACTGCTTTGTCGATCAGTGCCTGACCCTCGGCAATCAGGGTGCGGTTCCACAGGCCGCGGTCCTGGTCGTCGAGCAGCACCAGCTGACCCTCGGCGTCGAAGCGCGCCGCCGAGCGTGAATGCTGCAGCAGCATGAGGGCGGCGAGGCCCATGATCTCCGGTTCCGCCGGAAAGAGCCGCAGCAGCAGGCGCGCGAGGCGGATGGCTTCGTCGCACAGCGGGGCACGCTGCTCGGCCGTGTCGCGGCCGGCTGAATACCCCTCGTTGAAGATCAGGTAGATCATTGCCGCCACCGCCGCCAGGCGTTCGCCGCGCTCCGGCGCCCCCGGCGTCTCGAATGGCACGCTGGCGTCGCCGATCTTCGCCTTGGCCCGGGTGATGCGCTGCTCCATGGCGCTCTCGCTGACCAGGAAGGCACGGGCGATCTGCCTGACCGTCAGGCCGGAGACGATGCGCAGCGCCACCGCCACCTGCTGGGTGGCCGGCAGCTCCGGGTGAACGCAGATGAAGAGCAGGCGCAGGATGTCGTCCCGATAGTCGGCGTTGTCGAGCCGGTCGGCGGCCGCACTTTCGGCATCGTCGAGATCGGAGATCGCCGCGTCGTCCGGCAGCGCCGTCTGCTTCCTAGCGCGACGGACATCGTCCAGGGCGGCGTTACGGCCGACGAAGATCAGCCAGGCGGCCGGATCGCGCGGCGGGCCGTTCTTCGGCCAGGTGCTGAGCGCCCGCAGGCAGGCGTTCTGGAACGCCTCCTCGGCCGTGTCGAGGTTGCGGAAATAGCGGAGAAGCGCCGCGACCGCCTGGGGACGCGCCGAAATCAGCGCCGCGTCAATCCAGGCCAGGTCGTTCATTTGGTGCCGTGGGTGGCGAAGTAGCCGATGGGGCGGATCTCGTAGGAGCCGCCGGGATTGGCCGCCGCCAGCTCGCGCGCGGTCTCCAGCGCCTGGTCGAGACTGTTGCAATCGATGACGTAGAAGCCGAGGAGCTGCTCCTTGGTCTCGGCGAAGGGACCGTCGATGACCAGCGGCGGATCGCTGTCCTTGCGCAGGGTGGTCGCGGCCGTGGTCGGCAACAGCCGGGCAACAGGACCGAGCCGGCCCTGCTTTATCAGCTTTTCCTGCACGACCATGAGCTTCGCCATGACGGCGTCGTCCTGCTCCTTGGACCAGGCGCCGACCACGTCTTCCTGGTGATAGCAGAGAATGGCGTATTGCATGATGGGTCCTTGCTACTCGGCCGGAACCGAGTGGTGCTCGTGGGTGACGGCCCAGCGACCGCCGACCTTGCGATACCCCACGGTGAGGCGTACCTGCAACTCGGTCTTGCGGCCATCGGCCTCGGTGCCGCCGCAGCGGATCAGACCGTGACAGAAGGCGACATCCTCGCCCGCCGTCACCGTCAGCTCGCTGAGGTCGAAGACCCGCGAGCCGCGGAGCCACGGGAAGAAGACATCCCAGGTCTTGCGATAGCCCTCGAGCCCGCGCACCTGCGCTGGCGGGGGCACGTCGTACATGACCATGTCGGGCGCGTGGTGGGCCATGATGCCTGCCAGGTCTTCGGCGCGCACCGCGGCCGCCCACTCTTCGATCATCTGCCGGACTTCACCTGCCGGATCGCTGCGCATGAGTGTCTCCGTCTCCAGATTCGCGCCGCCCCCGGCCCTGTGTCAGCTCTTGCGCTTGGCCTTCTTGGCTTTCTTCGCCTTGGGCCTTTTCTTCGCCGGCTCTCTCTTGTTCCAACCCGTACCCTGCATGGTGTCGAAGCCGTCGATCTTCTCTTTGACCTGCTCGTTGAAATCCTCGATCTCCTGCACCCGGCGGATCTCGATGACCTCGTTGTCCGAGCCCGGGCAGCGCCGGGCCCAGTCCACCGCCTCCTGCAGCGACTTCACCTGGATCATCCAGAAGCCGCCCAGGCATTCCTTGGTCTCGGTGAAGGGCCCGTCGGTCACCGTCGGCCGGCCGCCGGCGAAGGAGACGCGCTTGCCCGCCGAGGGCGGATGCAGACCCTCGCAGTACAGCAGGATGCCGGCATCCTGCATGGCCTGGTTGAACTTCATCATCTCGCCCACGCGCTCGGCCGGCGGCTGCTGATCGGGGACTGCGGTTTCATAGCCCTTGGGGATCATCAGCATCATGAAGCGCATGGTCGTTGCTCCGTTCGAAAGGTGAGGGCGATCAGGGCGTCGCCGCCCTGTCTTCGGCGGGTTCTTCATCCTCCTGGACGAGACGGACCTCGATCACGTCACCCTCGGAAGCCGGGCAGCGCCGCGCCCATTCGATCGCTTCCTCCCGCGACGTCACCTCGATCATCCAGAAGCCGCCCACGCATTCCTTGCTCTCGGTGAACGGCCCGTCGGTCACTGTGGGCTCGCCGCCGCCGAACGCAACGCGTGCGCCCACCGAAGGCGGATGCAGGCCCTCGCCGCCGCGCAGGATACCGGCCTCCAGCATCTCCTCGCTGTATCGCGTCATCCTTGCGATGCAATCGGCCGGCGCCGGCTGGTCCGGCGCCGCCGCCTCGTAGCCGCCGCCGGGAATGATCAGCAAAAGGAAGCGCATGGGCGCCGATCCTGTCCTTCGGACTCAGGCCGAGACGATCGTCTTGAAGCCGCCGAAGATCATGCGCTTGCCGTCGAACGGCATGGCGCCGGGCTGCATGACCTTCGCCAGGCGCTCGTCCTTCATCACCTTGGCGAGGATGCGGTCGCGGTCCTTGCGCGACTTGTAGACGATGTACGAGAACACCACCGTCTCGTTCTTCTTCAGCTTCACGCTGCGCGGGAACGAGGTCCACTTGCCGAACTTGACGTCATCGGCAAGAGCCTCGATCACCTCGAGTGCGCCGTGATCCTTCCAGACCTTGCTGGCGAGGGTGGCGATCTTCTTGTAGGCCGCCACCTTCTTCTTCGGCACCGGCACGATGAAACCGTCAACGTATGACATGGGCGTATCCTTTCCTTGAGTCTTTAGGCTGGCATTTCCTGCGGGACGATGACCATCCACATGACACCGAACCTGTCGGTCACCATGCCGAAGGCCGGCGAGAAGAAGGTCCTGGTCACCGGGCTGACCACCTGGCCGCCCTCGCTCAGCGCCTTGAACAGGCGGTTGACCTCCGCCTCGTCCTTGGCCGGCAACGACAGGCCGAAGCCGCCGAACTGCGGCTTGCCGGAGCACATGCCATCCGAGGCCATGATCACGCTGTTGCCGACCTTGAAGCTGCAATGCATGACCTTGCTCTCGGCACCGGCTGGCATCTGGCAGTTGGGATCGTCGGATTTCGGCGCGTCGGGCGGCGTGTCCTTGAAGCGCATCAGCATTCCCACCTCGGCGCCGATGGCGCGCTTGTAGAAGTCGAGCGCCTCCTCGGTGCGGCCCTCGAAGAACAGGTAGGGCTGAATCTGCGGCTGAACGGTCATCTGATCTCTCCCTCGTATGTATCGGAACGACGAATGGCCGGAGCCGGAACCGACAGCGGCCCGGAGACTTTCCGCCGCCTTTTTCTAAGAGATTGAAAGAACACGATTAAATCTGCGGCCGGCGGTCCCCGGGCACGAGATTGAAGTAGGGTTCCGCCTCCTTGAGCACACGCGCCATCGTGGGCCGCTGCTTGAGCCGGGCGAGATAGGCTGTGGCGACAGGATGGCTATCGGCAAAGGGCAGCGCGACGTTGGCATAGAACAGCGCCGGCAGGGCCGAGCAGTCGACGAAACTGAATGTGTCACCCAGCGCCCAGTTCCGGCCGGCCATGTCTTTCTCCACGATATCCAGTGCCGTGCGCAGCAGCGTCTTTGCCTGGCCGACGCCGTAGGCGTCGCTCTGGCCCGGCGGGCGGAGCCCGTCGGTGATGATCTTCTGCATCGGCACCTGCAGATAGAGATCGTAGAAACGGTCCTGCTCGCGCGCCCGCAGCAGCGCCTCCGGGTCCCGGGGAAAGAGCGGCGTCTTTCCCGGGTAATGCTGCTCCAGATACTCGAGGATGATCGTCGATTCCGGCACGGTACGGCCTCTGGCCTCGTCCCGCAGCACCGGGAATTTGGCGACCGGCCAGAGCGCCACGAAGGCGGCGCGCGACTCCGGGTCACCGAGATTGACCAGATGCGGCGTGAACGCCGTCCCGCTCTCGTAGAGCGCGATCAGCACCTTCCAGCAGAATGACGATAGCGGATGATAGTGAAGAGCGAGTGACACGTCGCTCAGCCCTGTACCAGGACCCTGAACCCGCCATAGGACATGCGCCGGGGATCAAACGGCATGTCCGCCGGATCGCATTGCAGGCGCTTGTCCTTCATCACTTTGGCGTTCACCCGGTCGCGATGGGCGCGCGACTTGTAGACGATGAAGGAGAAAAGGACGGTCTCGCCCTTCTTCAGCTTCGCCAGTTTCGGAAACGGGATGCCGATCATCACCTTCGGGTCATCGAGCACACACTCCTTGAAGTCGAGCGCGCCGTGCTCGCGCCACACCTTGCCGGCCGTCGCGGCGATGCGGCGATAGGCCGCGATCCCCTTCTTCGGCACGACCAGCACGAACCCATCCACGTAAGACATAGGCATACTCCTGATTTGAATCCCGGCGCCGGTCAGATCGGGCCTTCTGGCCGGGCGACTGTCAAGCAGGACCATGGCGCCGAAACTGTCATGCGCGCATCATGCCCGCCGGGCCGGGCGGCTAGCCCCCGCCCGGCCTATCCGCTACTCTCCGCGCCATTCGACGAACATTCGACTCGGGACGATACGCATGAGCGGCAAGCCGGAACAGACACGCGCCGAGGCGGAAGCCGCCGCCCGCACCTTGGCGGCCGCCCTGCCCTACATGAAGCGCTACGCCCGCCAGACCGTCGTGGTGAAGTACGGCGGCCACGCCATGGGCGAGCTGGACGCGGCGCGCAATTTCGCGCGCGACATCGCCCTCCTGAAACAGGTCGGCATCAACCCGATCGTCGTGCACGGCGGCGGCCCGCAGATCGGCGAGATGCTCAAGCGCCTCAAGATCAAGAGCGAGTTCATCGACGGTCTGCGCGTCACGGACGCGGCCACGGTCGAGATCGTCGAGATGGTGCTCTCGGGCTCGATCAACAAGGAGATCGCCGCGCTGATCAACGGGGCGGGCGGCCGGGCCATCGGCCTCTCCGGCAAGGATGGCGGCCTGATCCGCGCCCAGAAGCTCACGCGCACCAAGCGCGACCCGGATTCGAACATCGAGAAGGTGCTCGATCTCGGCTTCGTCGGCGAGCCCGAGAAGGTCGACCCGGCGATGATCAATTCAATGGTCCAGGCCGACCTCATCCCGGTCATCGCCCCGATCGGCCTCGGGCCGAACGGCGAGACCTACAACATCAACGCCGACACCGTGGCCGGCGCCGTCGCGGCGGCGATGCGCGCCTCGCGCCTGCTGCTGCTCACGGACGTGACCGGTGTGCTCGACAGGAACAAGAAGCTGCTGCCCCGGCTCTCGGTCGGCGAGGTGCGCGCGCTGATTGCCGACGGCACCATCTCCGGCGGTATGATCCCCAAGGTCGAGACCTGCCTGGCCGCGGTCGAGGCCGGTGTGGGCGCTTCGGTCATCCTCGATGGACGCGTGCCGCACGCCGTGCTGCTCGAGCTCTTCACCGAAGGCGGCGCCGGAACGCTGATCGGCGATTGAGTTGATCACGATCGTCGAAGAGAAGCCCGAGTACGCCGGCGCCATCGCCCGGCTCAACCGCGCCGCCTTCGACGGCGCTTTCGAGGCCGAGCTGGTGATCCGGCTGCATCGCGACGGCCTGGTGGTGGCGTCTCTCGTGGCGCTCGATGACGCCGACCTGGTCGGGCACATCCTGTTCAGCGACCTGACGGTCGAGGTCGATGGCCGTCCCGTGAAGGCCGTCGCCCTGGCGCCGATGGCGGTGCAGGCCGAGCAGCAGCGCCAGGGTGTTGGCGGCCGGCTGATTCAGGAAGGGTGCGCACTCGTGCGCCAGCGCGGCCGCGGCGCGGTCATCGTGCTCGGCCACCCGGCGTATTACCCACGCTTCGGCTTCTCGGCCGCGCTGGCGGCGAAACTGAGATCGCCGTTCACCGGCGAGGCGTTCATGGCGCTGGAGCTGGAGCCGGGCGCCCTCGCGGGCCGGGCCGGATCGGTGCACTACCCCCCGGCCTTCGGCATCGTCTAGCGGCTCAGCCGCCGAAGAACTCGATCTGCCAGGCCATTTCTTCCTTGCTCAGCGGGAAGGCCGTACCGCCCCGGGCCTGCAGGGCCTGGCGCGGCGAGATACCCCCCAGCCGTGTCTGGATCTGCAGGGCGAGACGCATGGGCAACCCGGCCTTCCAGACCAGTGCCACGACGCCCTTGGCGCTGCGCGCCGACAGGATCTTGTCCACCACATCGACCGGGACCTCGGCCAGGAGAGCGAGTGCGGCGCGCACGAAGGCGCGCTGCCCGGCGTGGAGCGCGTCGTCGACCGCGTCCTCGTCGAGCTTGCCCTCTTTCTTCAGGCGCGTGACCTTCTCCTCGACGCTCTCGCCCTCTTCTTCCGGCTCCTCGGCGGCTTCAGCCTTCGTCTCGGGCTGGGGCGCCGCCAGTCGTTCGGCCACCGCGGCCGTCACCTGCTCGCGCGTCTCGCGCGGCAGATCGTCGCGATTCTTGAGAACCGAGAGCAGCGAATCCGCCACGAAGCCGGCGATGCGCCGGGCGGCACCCGCGGGCAGTGCCGGACGCCGGACCAGCGGCTCATGCCAGGCGGTACGGGTGGCGGCGCGCTCGACGATCAGGTCGAGCGTCTCCTCGCGGATCTGGGCGGATTTGTTGGCCAGCAGCGCGGCCACCGCCGGCTCATCGTCCGCCGCCACGATAGCGTCGGAGATTCGCGGACGCACATCCTGACGCTGGGCGATGGCCGCCAGCGCCCCTGATGCCGGCCCTGAACTGATGATGTCGAGCAGGTCGTCGTCGGTGAGCAGCGGCGAGAAACGCAGCACCGGACTGGCCACGATGAGCTCGGCATCGCGCGCCAGCGCCTGGACCATCTCCGGCGGCACGTTGGCGACACTACGCACCGCCTCGGACACCACGGCGCGCACGCGCACCGCCTCGTCTTTGGCAAGCTTCTCCAGGAGGGCAATGACGCGCTGATGCGCCTCGTCCTTGGCATTGGCGCTCAGGCCCGGCAGCAGCCGCGCCACTTTCTGCGCCAGCTCGGCACGCACCGCCTCGTCGCGGTCACGGGCGAGAATATCGTCCGCCTGGTAGGGCGTCGCATCGTTGCCGGCGATGGCGCGACGGACCTCCGCCGCCTTGTCCTCGGCGAGGAAATAGAGAATCTCGGGCCGCATATCGGTGCGCATGGCCAGCCGGCGCCGCGCACCGACGTCGTCGCCGCGCGCCACCCGCTTGGCGTCTTCGTATTCCTGGTCGCCGATCTGCGGCGTCATGTCGCACTCCCGCCTTTAGCCGCGCGGAACGCCTCGACATCCGGCGCCACCGAGTACGAGCCCTTGCCACGGTGCTTGACCGCGTACATCGCCTGGTCGGCTCGCTCCAGCAACTCGGCCGTATCCTCCTTGTGGCCAGGAACATGGACGGCGACGCCGACCGAGAGGCCGAGCGGCTTGTCCGGGCCGGCGGAGTACGGCGCGATCTCCGCCGTCAGGGCGAGAATCTGCTTGGCGCGCTCGACCGCCGCCGGATGATCGGTGTCGGTCAGCCACATGGCGAACTCGTCGCAGCCAAGGCGGGCGACGAGATCGCCGGAACGCACGGACCCGCGCAGCGCCGCGGCGAGGCCCTTGAGCGCCGCGTCACCGGCCGGATGACCGAGCCGATCGTTCACGGCCTTGAAGTTGTCGAGGTCGACATAGACCAGCGTACCCGCCCGACCCGAGGCAGCGCAGGCCGCAATCTGCCGGTCGAGCCGCTTGGAAAAGCCGCGGCGGTTGAGCAGGCCGGTCAACGCATCGGTACGCGCCTGACGCGCCAGCGCCTCGTGATTGGCGATCTGCTCCTGGGCGATGCCGATCTGGTCGGCGAGCTTGGCCATCACCGCACGGTCGGAATCGCTCCAGTCCGCCGCCTCGCCCGGCCGCCACAGGCCGATCGCACCGTTGATCCGACGATGGAAGCGGGTCACGGCACCGAGAAAGCGTCCGCTCGCCGTGCCGATTTCGATCTGATCATCGCGATCGGGCCGCGGTGCATCGATGCCGGCCATCAGCCGCCGTATATGCGCGGCCATGTGCTGTTCGATATTGAGCGCCTCGGGCGAGCGCGAGCCGTAATCCGCCGCCGCCGACAGCGCGCCCTCGCGATCGGCGTCCCAGATGCGGCAGCCGCTGGCGCCCATGCCGTTCGCCGTGGCCGACGCAGCGGCGACGAGCATGGCCTCGGGCTCGACCTCGTCGCGGATGGTGCGCGTGATGTAGCCGACCAGCCGCTCCCTGTTCTCGGCCTCGGCCAGCGCGGCCTCACGGTCATGCATTTCCGTGACGTCGCGCCATACGCCGCGGGCGCCGCCGATCACGGCCTGCTCCCCGCGTAGCGGTACGGCGGAGATGGCGACGCAAGCCGGTGTCCCGTCGGCACGGCGCAGCCAGAGCTCGACCTGGTCCAGGGGTGCGCGCGCGTTAAAGGGCGAAGGACCATCGTAGGGCACGGTGTCATCGATCAACGAGGCCGCTGGCCGGCCCAACAGGTCGGTCGCCTTCCAGCCCAAAGCCCCGCGCGGCGAGACGAAGGTAAAGGCGCCGGCGGCGTCGGTCTCCCAGGCAAAGTCGCTGGAAATCTCTACGAGATCCTTGAAGCGCAGGCGCGACTCGGTCAGGGCGTGGCGGAGATTGGCGGCCAGCGAGACGTCACGGCCAAGAAGAAGAACATCGCCTCCGGGCAATGCCACGAGCGAAAAATCGAAGGTGACCGGCGTGGGCTCGGCCGGCACGACGATCGTGTCGGTGCGTGCCTGACCATCCGCCGCCGCCGCGGCGATCAGCGCAGCAAACCCGCCCTCGCCTGTCCGGGCGCGCAGCTCGGCAAGCACGGCGCCAGCGGCGGCGTTGGCCTCCACCACCTTGCCGTCATCGCTCAGCCGTGCGGCAGGCCCCGGCCAGGCCGCCACCAGCACATCGAGTGCTGCGCCCTCAGGCAGCTTGACGCTGCCGGCGCTGCGTTGCCCCGGACGTTCGGCGGCGGTTTTCGACACGGGTTTTGGCCTCCAGGGGCGCAGAATCGCGGCCAACGATAAAGAAGCCCTTAAAGGCTGTGAAGTCGCCGGAAACAGAGGGGTTTTGCCGCCGGGACCGGCGTTGACAGGGGCAGGGTTCTCACCCATGTTCGCCCGGTTTTATGGGGTCAGCCGGAACTGGAACGATGACGACAAACGATCTTGCCGCCACGATTGATAAGGCTTGGGACGCCCGCGATGGCGTCAATTCCTCGACCAAGGGAGCTGTCCGCGACGCCGTCGAAGCGGCGCTCGACGGCCTCGACGCCGGCACGCTGCGCGTGGCTGAGAAATCGGGCAGCGGCTGGCAGGTGAACCAGTGGCTGAAGAAGGCCGTACTGCTCTCCTTCCGCCTCTATGATTCCGTGCCGGTGCCTGGCGGTCCGACCGACCCCGTCCGCGGGCCGGCACCCTGGTACGACAAGGTGTCGTCGAAGTTCGCCGGCTGGGACGAGAAACGCTTCAAGGAAGCCGGCTTCCGTGCCGTGCCGAACTGCGTGGTGCGCCGCTCGGCCTATATCGCGTCGGGCGTCGTGCTCATGCCGAGCTTCGTCAATGTCGGCGCCTATGTCGATTCCGGCACCATGGTCGACACTTGGGCCACCGTCGGCTCCTGCGCCCAGATCGGCAAGAACTGCCATATCTCCGGCGGTGCCGGCATCGGCGGCGTGCTCGAACCCCTGCAGGCCGGCCCGGTGATCGTCGAGGACAACTGCTTCGTGGGTGCGCGCAGCGAGGTCGTCGAAGGCGTGGTGGTCGAGACCGGGGCCGTGATCTCGATGGGCGTGTTCATCGGCGCTTCGACCAAGATCGTCGACCGCAACACCGGCGAGGTGCATGTCGGCCGCGTGCCCGCCTATTCGGTGGTCGTGCCGGGCAACCTGCCGGGCAAGCCGCTGCCGGATGGTAGCCCCGGCCCGTCGACCTACTGCGCGGTGATCCTCAAGCGCGTCGACGCCGGCACGCGGGCCAAGACATCGATCAACGAATTGCTGCGCGGCTGACGAACCCCATGGCTGACATCGATCCGGTTGCCCTGACTCAGGCTCTGATCCGTCGGCCGAGCGTCACTCCCAAGGACGAGGGCGCGCTGGGCGTGCTCGAGGAGACGCTCAAGCCGCTGGGCTTCACCTGCCATCGGCTGCTGTTCTCGGAACCCGGCACGCCCGACATCGACAATCTGTATGCCCGCTGGGGAACGGGCGGCCCGCATTTCTGCTTCGCCGGACATATGGATGTGGTGCCGGTCGGCGATCTCAAGGGCTGGACGGTCGACCCGTTCGGCGGTGAGATCGTCGACGGTCATGTCTACGGCCGCGGCGCCACCGACATGAAAGGCGCCGTGGCGGCGTTCACCGCCGCTGCCGCCGATTTCCTCCAGCGACGCGGCTCCGGCTTCAAGGGCTCGATCAGTCTGCTGATCACCGGCGACGAGGAAGGGCCGGCGATCAACGGCACGGCCAAGATGCTCAAATGGGTGGCGGCGCGCGGCGAGACAATCGATGCCTGCGTGGTCGGCGAGCCGAGCAACGAGACGGCCATGGGCGACATGATCAAGATCGGTCGCCGTGGCAGCGTGAACTACACCCTGACCGTGACCGGCATGCAGGGCCACGTCGCCTATCCGCATCTCGCCGACAATCCCAACCACCGCCTGATACGCATGCTGGCCGCCCTGACCGAGCCCGAGCTCGACAAGGGCAACGAGTGGTTCCAGCAATCCAGCCTGCAGGTGACATCGATCGATGTCGGCAATCCGGCGCACAATGTCATCCCGGCGTCCGCCCGCGCCAGCATCAACATCCGCTTCAACGACCAGCATCGCTCCGAGACCCTCACCCAATGGATCCGCAAGCGGCTCGACGAGATCGGCGGGCGCTACGATCTGCAGGTCTATGTCTCCGGCGAATCCTTCCTGACCAAGCCCGGCTCCCTGAGCGACCTCGTTTCCACGGCAGCCGCCGCGGTGACGGGGCGCAACGCCCGGCTCAGCACCACCGGCGGCACGTCGGACGCGCGCTTCATCTGCAACTATTCGCCGGTGGTCGAGTTCGGGTTGATCAGCCGGACGATGCACAAAGTGGACGAGCGCGCGGCCGTCGCGGATATCCGCGGCCTGACGACGATCTACGGCGGCATCCTCGACCGCTTCTTCGCATGATCGATCTGGCGGCCGCCGCCCGCGGCATCGCCATCGCCTGGCGGCTGGCACGGCTCGAGCCGGCGGCCATCCGCGATATCGACGGCTCCCTCGAATCGTGCTGGAAGTCGTTCCAGGCCGCCGCTCTTGCCGCGCCCCTCTTTGCCTTGCTGATTGTCCTGCGTTCGGCCGAGCACCCGTTGTCGCCCGATCCGCTGCGGGCGCTGTTCATCGAAGCCATCGGCTACGTCATCGGCTGGACGGCTTTTCCGCTGGCCGCGTGGTACCTGGCAAGCGCTTTGGGAAAGAGCCAGCGCTACACGACCTATCTCACGGCCTACAACTGGGCCAACCTGCTGCAGATCGCCGCGTTCGTGCCGGTGGCCGCGCTCGCCGCCTCCGACATGGTACCGGATACCGTCGTCGTCCTCGCCGCCCTGCTGCTGACCGGCATGGTGATCTACTATCAGTTCTTCATCGTGCGCACGGCGCTCGAGATCGAGCCGCTGCCGGCGCTCGGCTTTGTCGCTGTCGACCTGATCTTCGGCCTGCTGATCGATGCCGCCGAGACCGCCCTCCATGCCGCCTGAGACCGAGTTCGTATCGTGACGGAACCGAGCAAGGGAGACATCCAGGAATTCTGGGGCAGCCTCTATCAGTCCCTCTACACCCAGGTCGATGAGGGCTGGACGCCTGAGACGCTCCTGGTTGCGCTCGATGAGCTCGAGGACATGTTCCGCCTGCGTCGTCATATGGCGACGGTGGAGATGGACCTGGCGAATCTCCGCGGCAAGCGCGTGCTGGAAATAGGCCCGGGCGCTGGCGGCCATAGCGCTCTTTTCGCGCGCCACGGCGCCATCGTCACCGCAACCGATCTCACGGAAGCGCGCGTGCGCTCCACGGCAAGGAAGTTTGCGCTGCTGGGGGAAAGAGCGGCCGGATGCCGCGCCTTGCAGGCGGATGCCGAAAACCTGCCTTTCGACGATGGCAGCTTCGACATCGTCTATTCGAACGGCGTACTACATCACACACTCGATACGGAGCGCGCCGTTGCCGAGGCGTACCGCGTCCTCAAGCCCGGCGGCCAGGCCGTCATCCTGCTCTACTGCCAGGATTCCTGGCACTACTGGATCAATCTGCTGCTCTGCGTCGGAATTCTCAAAGGCAAGGCCTTTGGCGACCCGAACTGGATCGGCAAGGCGACCGAATGGGGCGGCCGCGACCGTCAGTCCGTGGCCAACCCCATCACGCGCTGCTACACCCGACGCGGGATTCACCGGCTGTTCAAAAGCTACGAGGAGGTCCGCCTGCGTAAGGGAGAGTTCTATTTCTATCTGATCCCGAAGCTCGGTCGCCTCTATCGGCGCTACCAGATCCGCCGCTACGGCGTGCATCCCGGCGGCCGCCTGGTCTACGGCGAACCCTGGCCGCGGCAGTCACCTCTCGAGATCAAGCTCGGCGAGATGATGGGCTGGGCGTGGTACATCAGCGCGCGCCGACCCGCTAATACGTAACCTCGACAAGGCAGAGGCCCGACGCAGGCGCGGTCGGACCGCCGCGACCGCGGTCGCGCGCCGCCAGCGCCGCCGCAACGTCATCGGCGCTCCACTTGCCGTCGCCCACCAGCTTCAGGGTGCCGACCATGTTGCGCACCTGATGGTGCAGGAACGAGCGCGCCAGCGCCGTCACGCGGATCTCGTCGCCGTCACGGGTCACGTCGAGACGGTCGAGCGTCTTCAGCGGTGATTTCGCCTGGCACAGGCTGGCGCGGAAGGTGGTGAAGTCGTGCCGCCCTACCAGCGCCTGGGCCGCCACATGCATCGCCGGGGCGTCGAGCGGCCTGGCCACGTGCCAGACACGGTCGCGTTCGAGAGCCGGCGGCGCCCGGCGATTGAGGATGCGATAGAGATAGCGCCGCGAACGCGCCGACAGGCGCGCGTTGAAGTCGGCGGCGACGATCGCCGCCTCCAGCACGCTCACAGGATGAGGGCGCAGATGGAAATTAAGCGCCTCGCGGACCCGCTCGACCGGCCAGTCCTTCGCCAGATCGACATGCACGACCTGGCCGGCGGCGTGGACACCGGCATCGGTGCGGCCGGCTGCCGTCGTCCTGGGCGTCTCGCCGCAGAATTTGCCTATGGCTTCCTCCAGAACGCCCTGCACCGACAGACCGTTGTCCTGGATCTGCCAGCCGACGAACGGCGTGCCGTCGTATTCAAGAGTGAGGCGGTAGCGCGGCATCAGCCGAGAGTCGTACCCGGCGGCAGGGCGAAGCCGCGCAGGAATTCGCCGATTGGCAGCGGCCCCTTGCCGGGCCTTTGCAGGCGAGCGAGCTGCAGCGCGCCCGCCCCGCAGGCGACCGTCGCCGCGCCGTCGATCACCACGCCGGGCGGGGCGCTCGCGTCGGTGCCGACCTCCTGCGCCGCCAGCACCTTGATGCGTTCACCGCGGTGCTCGAACCAGGCGCCCGGCCATGGCACGAAAGCCCGCACCTGCCGCGCCAGCACCGAAGCCGGCTTGCTCCAGTCGAGCCGTCCCTCTTCTTTCGTCAGCTTGGCCGCGTAGGTCACGCCATCCTTCGGTTGGGCAGCCGGCGTGAGTGTATCGAGACGCGCCAGGGTTTCGACAATCGCCCGCGCCCCGATCTCGCTGAGCCGGTCATGCAGCGTCTGGGCTGTATCTCCCGCAGTGATGGCGGTCACCTCTTTCAGCAGCATGGCGCCCGTATCGAGGCCTTCGTCCATCTGCATGATCGTCACGCCCGTCTCGGCGTCGCCGGCGAGGATGGCGCGCTGGATCGGTGCAGCGCCCCGCCAGCGCGGGAGTAAGGAGGCATGGATGTTGAGACAGCCGCGCTTTGGAGCGGCGAGCACCGCCTTGGGCAGGATAAGCCCGTAGGCAGCAACGATTGCGGCGTCGAGAGTAAGCCCTGCGAACTCGCGCTGCGCTTCTTCGTTCTTCAGCGAGACGGGGGTGCGCACCTCAATCCCGTGCGCGGTCGCAAACTCGTGCACCGGCGAGCGCTGCTCGCGCTGGCCGCGCCCGGCGGGGCGCGGCGGCTGGGTGTAGACGGCGGCGATATCATGGCCGGCGGCCAGCAGTGCGCGAAGCGCGGGCACCGCGAAATCGGGGGTGCCCATGTAAGCCAGCCGCATGAACGGATCAGGCCGGAACCGGCTGCTTGGCCTTCTTGGCCTTCTGCAGCTTGCGCAGGATCATGCTCCGGCGCAGCGCGGAAAGGTGGTCGACGAACAGTACGCCCTCGAGATGATCCATCTCGTGCTGGAGGCACACGGAGAGCACGCCCTTGGCGTGCAACTCCTTCCTGGCGCCGTTCTCGTCGAGATAGCGGACCTTGACCTCGGCCGGACGCTGGACCTCGGCGAACTGCTCGGGCAGCGACAGGCAACCCTCTTCCCAGGGCTGCAGCTCCTCTGACGCCCAGACGATCTCCGGGTTGACGATCTTCATCGGGTTGGAAGGCTGGCCGTCGCGCGCGATGTCGATGACCAGCAGGCGCAGCCCCTCGCCCACCTGCGGGCCGGCGAGGCCGATTCCCGGCGCGGCGTGCATCGTCTCGACCATGTCATCGAGCAGCTGCCGGATGCGCGCGTCCACGTCCTTGACCGGCTTGGCCTTGACCTTGAGACGCGGGTCCGGCGCTTCGATGATGTTGAGGATCGCCATGCCCGGTAGATATGGCGTTGGCGGCCGCCGGTCAAGCCGCATTGCGGAGCCGGGGAACGCCTGATAACGTTTTTAGAACAAGGCTTTGCACCAGAAGGAGAGCGCCCATGACCCCCGCGCAACGCTTGCGCGAGCTGTTCGCCCGCAAGGAGTTCCTGCCCATGCCGGGCTGCTTCGACGGGCTCTCGGCCAAGCTTGTGGCCGCCGCCGGATTCAAGGTCGGCTTCATGAGCGGCTTTGCGGTTTCGGGGGCGCGCCTCGGCATGCCGGATACCGGCCTGATCAGCGTCAGCGAGATGCTCGACACGCTGCGCGCTTGCGTCAACGCCGCGGGCGACATGCCGATCATCGGCGACGGCGATACGGGCTACGGTAACGCGCTCAACGTCCAGCGCACGGTCAGCGACTACGCCCGCGCCGGGGCCGCCGCGGTGATGATCGAGGACCAGGTCAGTCCGAAGAAATGCGGCCACACCAAGGGCAAGGCCGTGGTCAGCCGCGAGGAGGCACGGTTGAAGATCCGCGCCGCGGCGGAGGCCCGCCAGGCCCTTCAGAGCAAGGGACACGATATCCTCATCCTCGCCCGCACCGACGCACGCGCTACTCATAATTTCGACGAGGCTCTCGAGCGCTGCCGCCTGTTCGAGGCCGAGGGCGCGGACATCACCTTCCTCGAGGCGCCGGAGAGCGAAGACGAGATGCGCCGCTACTGCGCGGCGATGACGAAACCCTGCATGGCCAACATGGTGCATGGCGGCAAGACACCGATCCTGCCCGGCGAGCAGCTCGGCAAGATCGGCTACGCCCTCGCCGTCTATCCGATTGCTGCGCTGTCGGCCGCCATCACCGCCATCCAGGCCACGCTCGAGGCCCTCAAGCCCGGCTCCAACGCCACGCTGCCGCCCATGGTCGACTTCCCCGAGATGCAGAAGATCGTCGGCTTCCCGGCCTACTGGGAACGTGAGGCCCGGTACAAGGCGGCGGAATAGAGACATTCACCCCATATGGCGATTGAAATACGTTATGTCTATAAGGCCGGCGAAAAATAATCCGTTAAATAAGGCACATCAGACACCTTATTGGACATATTGGACACGACTGGACACAACCAAGCCCTGATTTCTCAAGGGCTTGCGGGCTAATAAAATTGCCTGCACCGTTTTGACACAATGCGGCAGGACCGCACTTAACAGGTCTGCGGGGAGCCCTCCACGCGCACGTCCCTCGACCGACTCGGGACTTGCCCGCTATAGAGCGGGGATGGACTCCCTCTCTCTGCTGGCAATCGCAGCGCTCGCTCTGGCCGGCGTGGCCGTGGCCTTGGCCCTGCGTCCGCGCGGCAGCGATCCGGGGCTGGCGCGGCTCCAGGGCGCGCTCGAACAGCTGACGGCCCAGAATACCGCCGCCCAGGCGCGCATGCAGGAGCAGGAGCGGGCCTTCAGCGCTGCCCTCGACGAGCGCTTCGCCGCCGCGCAGGCGCGGCTCACAGAGAGTCTCGGCAACTCGGCCAAGGAGACCGGCAAGACGATCACCGATTTGCGCGAGCGGCTGGTCAAGATCGACGAGGCGCAGAAGAACCTCGCCGAGCTCTCCACGCGCGTCGTCGGGCTGCAGGACATCCTGGCCAACAAGCAGGCGCGCGGCGCCTTCGGCGAACTGCAGCTCGAGAACCTGGTGCAGAGCGTGCTGCCGAACTCGGCCTATCAGCTGCAGGCCACGCTCTCCAACAAGACCCGGGTCGACTGCCTGATCCGCCTACCCCGCCCGCCGGGCGATATCTGCGTCGACGCGAAATTCCCGCTGGAGAGCTACCGCCTGCTGCGCGACGCCGTGGACGGGCAACGCGCCGTGGCGCTGAAGGCCTTCGCCGCCGACGTCAGCAGGCATGTCAGCGATATCGCGAGCAAGTACATCATCGAAGGAGAAACGGCCGAGGGCGCCCTCATGTTCCTGCCCTCGGAAGCCGTCTATGTCGAGCTTCACGCCAGCTGCGGCGAGGTCGTGGAGAAGGCGAACCGGGCGCGTGTCTATATCGTCTCGCCGACCACACTGTGGGCGGTGCTGCACACTATGCGCGCCGTGCTCAAGGACGTGCGCATGCGCGAGCAGGCCGGCGAGATCCAGAAGATGGTCGGGCTGCTGCTCGGCGACGTGCGGCTGCTCGACGAGCGGACCTCGAAGCTGCAGCGGCATTTCGACCAAGTCAGCGAGGATGTGCGGCTGGTGCGCACCTCGACCGAGCGGATCATCGGCCGCGGCGAGCGTATCCAGGACGTCGATCTGCAGAGCAATAGCACCGCGACCGCACTCGCGCCGCCAAAGGGGTGACGCGATGCGTATCCAGGTCGTCCACGCTCACCCGCTGCAGGACAGCTACAACGCCGCCCTGTTTCAGCGCATCGTCACCACGCTGCACGCGCGCGGGCACGAGGTCATCGCGACCGATCTCTACCGCGAGGGCTTCCAGCCGGCGATGAGCGAGGCGGAGCGGCGCTCCTACGTCGCCCTGCCTTACGATACCTCCGCCCTGGTGACCCACACCGCGATGCTGCGCTATGTCGACGGTCTCATCCTCTGCTTTCCGCACTGGTGGTATTCGATGCCGGCCATGATGAAGGGCTGGGTCGACCGCGTGTGGGGGCCGGGCATCGCGTTCGAGCATGACCGCGAGGGCGGCCGCATCGAGCCGCTGCTCACCCATATCAGGCTGTTCGGCGTGGTGACCAGCTACGGCGCGCCGTGGTGGGTCGTGCGCCTCTACGCCGGCGATCCCGGGCGCAAGGTGCTGATGCGCGGCCTGAAGCCGCTCTGCGACAAGTACGCCAGGAGCTTCTACCTCGCGCATTACAACATGGACCGCTCGACCCCGGAGACACGCGCGGCTTTCCTCGACAAGGTCGCGGCCCGGATGAAGGCGATCGAGCCATGACCGGGGCCGCGCTGACGCCCGTCGACTCCCTCGATATCCAGATCCTGGTCGACAACGCCACCGACAGCCTGTCGAGCACGCCCGCTCATATCGAGACGGAGTTCACCTACCTCTGGCGCCGCGGCTTTGCCGTACTGGGCGGCAAGGATCTGTGCTGCGCCGCCCACGGCCTGTCCTGCCTGATCACCGCGAAACGCGGCGGCACCACGCACACCCTGCTGTTCGACGCGGGGCCGGACGCCGACGTCTTCGAGATCAACGCGCGCCGCCTGGGTGCCGATCTCGGCAAGGTCGAGGCGATGATGCTGTCGCACGGGCACTGGGACCATGCCGGCGGCATGCTGCGGGCGCTGGAGATGATCCGCGCCGGCAATGGCGGGGCCGCCGTTCCCTACTACGCCCATCCCGAGATGTTCCATTCTCGCGCCCGGCAGCTGCCCAACGGCAACAAGCAGCAGATGGAAGACGTGCCCTCTGTGGCCACGCTCACCGAGCGCGGGGCGTGCGTGGTGGCGACGAAGGAACCTCAGACGATCCTCGACGGCATGTTTCATGTCAGCGGCGAGGTGCCGCGCGTGACGCCGTTCGAGAAGGGCCTGCTCAACCACTACCGCCGCAAGGACGGCGGCGACTGGGAGCCCGATCCCCTGGTGATCGACGAGCGCTGGCTGGCGGTGAACGTCGCCGGCAAGGGGCTGGTGGTCTTCTCCGCTTGTTCGCATTCCGGCATCGTCAACGTGCTCAAACATGCCCGCCAGACATTCGCCGGCACACCGCTCCATTGCGCGATGGGTGGGCTGCACCTGTCGGGCCCGACCGAGAAGATCATCCCGGAGACGGTCGACGGGCTCCGGGAGTTCAGCCTCGCCTCGATCGCCGCCGGCCACTGCACCGGCTTCCGGGCGACCGCGGCGCTGCTCGGCGCCTTCGGCGACAAGGTCCTGACGCCGACCGCGGTCGGCAAACGCTTCAGTTTCTAAGATCAGCCAGGCCGTGCTGCGCGACCGCGCAGGCTTTGAATCGCGCCTTTCTCGCCCGGCCGCGGTCAAGATCGGGAGCCCACTATAGATTCTTCGAATGCGCCGCTAATTTCGGCTTAATGGCGCGTCTGTACCGTCGGAAATAGGGCTGACCCCGTAACGCGCCAGCGCTTGTCGAAGGCGGGCGGGCCTAAGCCAGGTGGTTCCGGAGTACGACGGTGCGATCGAAGAGCCTCAGTTTCATTGCCACTGCCCTCGCGGCCACTGTCGTTCTCGTGGCTGCACTGCTGCTCGCGCGGGCTGAATCGGGGCGCTTTCAGGCGGATAGGGAGGCCGAGGCGATCGCAACAAATGCGGTAATCCGCGCGAAGATCGAGAAGGCGATGAACGCCCGGCTTCATGTGCTCGAGGCCCTGGCCGCCGCCATCCAGATCCAGCCCGACCTGGCCCAGGACAATTTCGAACGTCTTGCCCGCCCCCTGTTCACGGCACGTCGGGGATTGCGGAATGTCGCACTGGCCCCCGCCGCGGTCGTGCGCTCCATCTATCCTCTCGAGGGCAATGAGGCCGCGGTCGGCCACGATCTGCTTAACGATCCGGCGCGCCGCGACTCTGTCCTCAAGGCTATTGAGACCAAACAGGCCTTTCTGCAGGGCCCTGTCAATCTGAAGCAGGGGGGCTCGGGAATCATCAGTCGGGCTCCTGTCTTCATCACCGTCGACGGCACCGAGCGCTTCTGGGGACTGGTCGTGGTGGTTGTCGACTATCACGCGCTCCTCGAGGAGGTTGGACTTGCCGCCGCCGCCCTGCAGAGCCGGGCCTCCTTGCGCGCCGTGGAAGGTGCCGGCTACTCCGCCCCGTTCTTCGGCGATCCCGGGCATTTTGCCGACCGGTCCGCTATCAGCGAAATCGATTTTCCCGGTGGAAACTGGCAGCTCACGGTGGTGCCGCTCGCGCTGGACGATGACCGCCCGACCGCGATCATAGCCGTCGGGATCCTGCTGGCGCTGGCCGTAGCCGCGGCCGGCTTCCGCCTGTTTGATGACTTCCACCAGATTTCGGTGCTTGCAGATCGCAACGCCTTGCTCGCCGCGGTGATCGAGGCCACTCCCGACGCCGTCAGCGTCACTGACCCGGCACTGCCCGACAATCCGATCGTATACTGCAACGCCGCCTTCCTGGCCATGACTGGCTACGAACGCGAGGAGGTCCTCGGGCGCAACTGCCGCTTTCTTTCCGGAGTGGACACCAAACCCGACAGCATCGCCAAGATCCGCAGCGGCATCGACGGACAGAGGCCGGCGACAGTTGAACTTCTCAACTACCGCAAGGACGGAATGGTCTTCTGGAACCAGCTCACCGTTTTTCCCCTCTTTCTCAGAGAGGGCGCCTTGTCCCATTACGTCGGCTTTTCCACCGACACAACCGCGCGCAAGCGCATTGAGACGCAGAACCTGTGGCTCCAGCAGAGCCTCTTGCAGACCCAGAAGATGGAAGCGCTGGGTTCGCTCGCGGGCGGCATCGCCCATGAGATCAACACGCCGGCCCAGTTCGTGGGCGACAATCTAAATTTCCTCAAGACGAGCTTTCAGGACATGTGCCGGGCCCTAGCTGCCTACGAAACGCTCACCGGCACGATCGAGCCTGCGGCCAATGACGCCGCGGAGTTGCGCAGCGCCATCACCCAGTGCGATCTGGAATTCCTCCGCGCCGAGGTGCCGGGGGCGATCGATCAGTCGCTCGAGGGAGTCGGCCGCATCGGCACCATCGTGCAGGCCATCAAGGAGTTCTCCCACCCCGGCCAGAAGCAGAAAGCCCCCCTCGACATCAACCGGGCGATCAACACCACGGTCACCGTGGCGACCAACCAGTGGAAGTATGTCGCCGATGTCGTTCAGGATCTCGCCCCCGACCTGCCTCCTGTTCCGGCGCTGGCCGGCGAGATCAACCAGGTCCTGCTGAATCTCATCGTCAACGCCGCTCACGCGATTGAAGCCAGGGGCGGTAGCGACAAGGGCACCATCACGATCCGCAGCCGGCTGGTCGACCACGCCGTCGAAGTCCGGGTCTCGGACACAGGCACAGGTATCGCCGCCGACAAACTGCGGCGCGTATTCGACCCGTTCTTCACCACCAAGCCGCCGGGCAAGGGCACGGGCCAGGGCCTGGCCATATGCCAGAGCATCGTGGTCAAGGCGCATGGCGGCCGGATCTGGGCAGAGTCGAGCCCCGGGGAAGGCGCGACATTCGTCGTGCAGCTACCCGTGGCGGAGCTTGAGGAGGCGGCGGCGTGAGCGTTCCCGTCGTCCTCTTCGTCGATGACGAGCCCAACATCTTGCAGGGGCTGCGACGGATGCTGAAGCAGGCGAGGGTCGACTGGTCGACCCGCTTCGCCGGCAGCGGCAGCGAGGCGCTGAACATGCTGGCCGATACGCCGGCGGACATCGTCGTCAGCGACATGCGTATGCCCGGAATGAATGGGGCACAGCTGCTCCGGGAGATTCAGCGGCGCCACCCGCAGACGATCCGCCTCATCCTCTCCGGACACAGCGAGGAGGAAGCGCTTCTCGATGCCGCCGAGGTCAGCCATCAGTTCCTCTCCAAGCCCTGCAATGTCGAGACCCTGCTCCGCTCGGTCAACGGGGCGCTGAACCTGCGGGGCCTTCTCAATGACGAGGCCCTCCGTCGCCTTGTGACATCGCTGAGCTCCATTCCAAGCCCGCCCAGCATCTATGAAGAGGTGACCAGGGCGGCCCGCTCGGACATGGCAGGGCTGAAGGCCGTCGCCCAGATCATCGAGAAAGATCCGGCGCTGTCGGCTCGCATACTCGGTCTGGCAAACTCCGCCTTCCTCGGAAGTCAGCGCAGCCACAGCAGCATCGGCAGCGCCATCGGACTCCTCGGGCTCGATACCATCCGCTCACTGGTTCTGCAGCATGGACTCGTCTCCCAGCTGAGCGTGGGGGACATTGCCGGCTGGGCCATTGACGACTTTCTGCGGCATTCCCTCGAGCATGCCTCGCTCGCGGCGCGGATCGCGCGCGCTGAAGGCCTGTCCCCCGCTGCCTGCGAGGAGGCATTCATCGCCGGCCTGCTCCATGACGTGGGGCTCCTCGTGATGGCGGACAATCTGGGGACCGACTACGCGGCCCTGATCCGCTCGGCTGCAGCGGATGGTCAGCCCCTGGCCGAGATCGAGCGTTTGACCCTCGGCGGAAGCCACGCCGAAGTCGGCGCCTACGTCCTGGGAGTCTGGGGCCTGCCGATAGGAATCGTAAATGCCGTCGCGCAGCATCATGATCTCATGGATCCTGGACGAATCGATCCGGCCGGTACCGTCAGGCTGGCTCGCCTGCTTCTCGCGGAAGAGGCCGACCCGGCCCATGCCTGGCTCGAAACTGAAGCAACCGGGGAGGCCATGACCCGGTTTCCCGAGGCGCGCCTCGCTGCCTGGCGGTGCCTTCGGGATACGGCCAGGAAGGGGACGCCATGTCCATAAAGTGGAATGTGCTGTTCGTCGACGACGAGCCCCGGGTTCTCGAAGGATTTCGCCGCCAGTTGCGAGGCAGCTACGAGCTCGCCTTCGCCGAGAGCGGCGCCGATGCCCTTCAGCGGATCGACCAGTCCGGGCCGTTCGCCGCGATAATCTCGGATATGCGCATGCCCGGCATGAACGGCGTCGAGTTTCTCGGCAAAGTGCGGGAGCGGTCTCCGGATTCGGTTCGCCTCATGCTTACCGGGAACGCCGATCAGGCTACCGCCATCGAGGCCGTCAACCGGGGCCAGATCTTCCGCTTTCTGACAAAGCCCTGCCCCGTGCAGACTCTCGAGATGGCCATCGACGCCGCCATCGAGCAGTACAAGCTGATCACGGCCGAACGAGAACTGGTCGAGCGCACGCTTGCGGGAAGCGTCAAGACACTGGTCGAGATTCTCTCGCTGGCCGCACCGGCCGCATTCAGCCGCGCACTCCTGCTTCGTGACTGGTCGCGACGCCTCGGGAAGCGGCTGGACGTCAGCGATCTCTGGAAACTCGACGTGGCCGCAACCCTCTCCCAGATCGGCTGGATCACGGTTCCCTCACCGACACTCCGCAAGGTTCTCGGCCAGGAGAAACTGAGCGAGGCGGAGGCCGAAATTGTCCGAAGCGTGCCGGAGACCGGCGCACGAATGGTGCGGAATATTCCGCGCCTGGACGGAGTGGCGGACATCATCGCCTTTCAGGACAAGGGCTACGACGGCAGCGGTCCGCCTCGCGAGTCAGTCGTCGGCGATGCCATACCCATAGGCGCACGCATCCTGAAGGTCCTGTCCGATGGCCTGCGCGCGGGCGAAGGCTCTCTGACGCCCGAAACCTTCGACACGCTGGCCAGCCGCGGCCGGATCTACGACCCCCGCATCCTGGCTGCCGCGCGTGAGGTCGTGGCGGGCACCGCCGAGCCGGCAAAGGCGGAGCGCACGGTCGTCAACGCATCCCTCGGCATGCTCATGCCGGGCGATCTCCTGCTCGATGATATCGCCTTTGACAGCGGAGAGCTGGCCCTCTGCAAGGGCAGTCAGCTCAGCGAGATAACCATCGCCCGCCTGGTCAACCACGGAAAGCTGCAGCACTACGACAAGACGGTCCGCGTCCTGAGAGGATAGGCTGCACCGGCTTCCGGGCTACCGCGGCGCTGCTCGGCGCCTTCGGCGACAAGGTCCTGACGCCGACCGCGGTCGGCAAGCGCTTCAGCTTCTAGCGTTCAGCGACGCGGCGATGGCGCCGTAGCAGGCGCGCACCGGCTCGGCGCCGTGGGCGCGCTCCAGCCGCCGCACGACGAAATGGCCGCGCGCCTTGTCCTGGAAATGATCCATGAAGACCAGGTTGATCGCGGCCCCGGCGAGGCCGCCGACGATCGGCACCGCCTGGGCCGACAGCTTGACTGTCGCCGCACTGCCGAATTTCTGGCCGATCTTGATGGCAATGCGCGGAAACAGGTCCATCAGCGACAGACCGGCGGCCTGGACGAGGGCATCGGCGACCGCCACCCGCACGGCGTAGTAGCCGCTCTCGGCCGCGTCATCGGCGGGCGACTTGCCACCCATGGCGAGCACCGAGAGGCAGGACGCCTTGAACTCGTCCGAGACGACGTCCTCACCCTCGCCCAGACCGATCTGCGCGATGCTGCGCAGGATGAGCGCCGTGGTGATCGGCAGCTCGGCCACCGTGCCGGCGAGTCCCGCGGCACCGCCCGCGCTGCCCGAGACCACCACGCCGGCCTTCGCAGTCCAGTCGTGGGCGAGTGTCTCGTCGAGCCACTGCCAGCCCGTCGGGCCGGCGTCGCGCCGCCCGAGCGTCAGCAGGGCGGCGCGCATGCCGTAGTCGAGTGCGGTGTGCACCGCTAGGCGCATCGCCTCGTTCGCCTCGTTGGGCAGCCGCGCCAGCAGCTTCTCCACCGGCGAGCCGACGACACTGGCGAGACGAGCCGGCAGGCTCGATCTCTCGAGCAGCCGGACGGCGCGCGTCAGATCGTCGATATCCTGCGACGGCATATCCGCGTAGTGCGGGAAGATGATGGGCAATGTCGTCATGCCCGAAGCCTAACCGGGAAATTGGGGCGAATTGAGGCAGGCGTCAGACCGCGCGGCGAGAACGCAGGGCGGCGGTCAGCGTGCCGTCGTCGAGGTAGTCGAGCTCGCCGCCTACCGGCAAGCCGTGGGCCAGGCGCGTCACCTGCACTTCGGTGCCAGCGAGGCGATCGGTCACGTAGTGCGCCGTGGTCTGGCCTTCGACCGTGGCGTTCATCGCCAGGATGATCTCGCGCACCTCGGGCGCCGAGGCGCGCTCCACCAGCCTTGCGATGCTGAGATCTTCCGGCCCGATGCCGTCGAGCGCCGAGAGAACGCCGCCCAGCACGTGGTAGCGCCCGCGGAAGGCCGCGGAGCGCTCGATCGCCCAGAGATCGGCCACCTCCTCGACCACACAGAGCGCCGCCGGGTCGCGCCTCGCATCGGCGCAGATGGTGCAAGGGTTGAGCGTGTCGAGATTACCGCAGGTCGAGCAGGCAACGATGCGCTCGGCCGCGACGTTAAGCGCCTCGGCCAGGGGCTTGAGCAGGGCGTCGCGGCGCTTCAGCAGATCGAGCGCGGCACGCCGCGCCGAGCGGGGCCCGAGCCCGGGCAGCTTGGCGAGGAGCTGGATCAGCTTTTCGATTTCTGGGCCGGTCATGACTCAGACACCCCTCACCCGGCCGCTGCCGCGGCCGACCTCTCCCGCAAGGGGAGAGGTGAATTGGCGCCTGCTACTAACCCCCTCCCCTCGCGGGAGAGGGTGCGAGGCGAAGCCGAGCGGGTGAGGGGGAACTTCGCAGCCAACTCGCGACATTCAAAACGGCAGCTTCAGGCCCGGCGGCAGGTTGAGGCCGCCGGTGAGCTCTTTCATCTGCTCGGCCGCCGCGGCATCGACCTTGGCGCGGGCGTCGTTGACCGCCGCGACGATCAGGTCCTCCAGCACTTCGACTTCCTTGGGATCGACCAGCGAGGGCTCGATCTTGAGCTTCTTGACCTCGCCCTTGCCGCTGACCGTGGCGCGCACCAGGCCGCCCCCGGCCGCCCCGTCGATCTCCATCTGGCCGAGCTTCTCCTGCATCTCGGCCATCTTCTCCTGCATGACCTGAGCCTGCTTCATCAGGTTGCCGAGATTCTTCATTCGTCTACTCCTCTGCGTCGTCGTCGCCGATGGCCGGGCTCTCCTCGCCCGACGCCGCACCCGAGTTCGCCCCGGCGGCGATCCCGCGCACCGCCTCGATGCTCGATCCCGGGAACGCCTTGAGCACGGCATCGACCAACGGGTGGGTGGCGGCCTCGGCTTTCTGTGCCTCGCGCGCGTTATGCGCCTGCTGGCTCAGCGTCGGCGCCCCGTCGGTGTTGTCTTCCATGAACACGGTCCAGGTACGACCGGTCCAGCGATCGAGCAGCGGCTTGAGCAGGGCGTTGAGATTGCGCGGCGCCGAGGCGGCGCGCTGGAACACGAGCTTGCCGGGTTCGAAACTGATCAGGTGCACGCCGTTGACCAGATGCGCATGCAGGATGCCTTCACGCTTGTCCTGAAACAGCTGCACCAGCTCGACGAAGCTCTTGGGATCGGGCGCGGTCTCCGCCTGCGCGGCTTGGGCCGCATCCGGTTGGGCACGCATTGCCTGGACCTGACCGTTGCCGGCCGGCGCGCGAACGGAAGACGACGACACCGCCGAGGTACTCATACGGCCGCTGGCTCCGCCGCCTGTCGGACGGGAGCCGGACGGCGGCGCCGCCCCGTTGCCTGCGCCGGATACGATCTCGCCGGGTGTGGGCAGGTCGGCGGCGTAGGTCAGGCGCACCATCACCATCTCGGCGGCGGCCAGCGGGGTTGGCGCCTGCTGGATCTCGCCCAGACCCTTGAGCAGCATCTGCCAGGCCCGGGCCAGGGTCGGCATCGACAGCCTGGCGGCAAGCTCGCGGCCGCGCGCCCGCTCGGCCTCGGGCACCGTGGGGTCGTTGGCGAGATCGGGGGCGATCTTGAGCCGCGTCAGCCAGTGGGTGACGTCGAGCAGATCCTGCACCACCACCGCGGGATCGGCACCCGAACGATAGGCGTCGGCGAGCTGCGTCAGGGCCGCCTTGGCGTCCCCCTTCATCAGCGATTCGAAGAGGTCGAAGACCTGGGTGCGGTCGGCAAGGCCGAGCAGCGAGCGCACATCCGCCTCGCCCACTTCGCCTTCGACATGCGCCAGTGCCCGGTCGAGCAGCGACAGTCCGTCGCGGGCCGAGCCGTCAGCCGCCCGGCCGAGCAGAGCCGCCGCCGCGGGTGCGACCGTGCGCCCCTCCTTGCCGGCGACCGTGGCGAGGTACTCGGCCATCACCGCCTGGTCGATCCGCCGCAGATCGAAGCGCTGGCAGCGCGACAGCACGGTGATCGGAACCTTGCGGATCTCGGTCGTGGCGAAGATGAACTTCACATGCTCGGGCGGCTCCTCGAGCGTCTTGAGCAGCGCGTTGAACGCCGGCTTCGAGAGCATGTGGACTTCGTCGAGGATATAGATCTTGTAGCGCGCCTTGACCGGGCGGTAGCGGGCGCCGTCGGTCAGATCGCGGATCTCGTCGACGCCGTTGTGGCTGGCGGCATCCATCTCCACCACGTCCATGTGCCGGTCGTCGGCGATGGCGACGCAATGCTCGCACACGCCGCAGGGGTCGAGCGTCGGGCCACCGGTGCCGTCCGGACCGACGCAGTTGAGGGCGCGAGCGACGATGCGCGCGGTCGTGGTCTTGCCGATGCCGCGCACGCCGGTGAGCACGAAGGCATGAGCGATGCGTCCCGAAGCGATGGCGTTCGACAGCGTACGCACCATCGCTTCCTGGCCGATCAGGTCGGCGAAGCGGGTCGGACGGTATTTACGGGCAAGGACGCGGTAGGGGGCGGGAGCCGTGTCGGTCATATCGCTGCGGCCCCTCGGCTCCCTGGCGCGGGTGTCGAAAACCGGATCGGTGTGAGGTGGGAGGCTGGCAACGACCCGGACCGAAACTCGTTACGGCTGCTTCCTTCCGGACCTGACCGGGTTGGCGAGGAGTCCGTCCACCACCAACCTCCCGAAGGGACTATATCAGCTTTGGCCCCGGGCCTTGCAAGGGCAGAGACTCGCGTAGGAAAGGCAGCAACTTAGCGGTTGCGGAGGCGTCAGCCCCGGCGGGCCCTGATCCAGTCCATGATGGCCTTGCTGACTTCCGCCTCGCGCCCCTGGAAAGAGTGATAGTGCCCGCCGCCACAGATATGGCCCTCGGGGGTACCGCCGCGGATCGTCGTCAGATTCTCCCCGGCGTATCGCTGAATCGCCATATAGGAGGTGGTTGGGCAGGCATCGTTCTCGTTGTGCACGAACAGGATCGGCGTGGCGATCGTGTCGTAGGGGATGCGGAACGCCGACGCGAACTGGCCCCAGGGATCGGACGACGTCATCGAGCCGGTATGGATGCTGCCGCTGATCTCCTTGCCGAGATTAACCGCGAGCCAGCGCGAGCTCATCGTGCCCTTGCTGTGGCCCATCAGAAAGAAGCGGGTGATCCCGTGGTCGCTCTTCAACCGCGCCATCACGGCCCGCACGTCGTCGGCATGCTGCCGTGATGTCCGGTAGTCGTCGAGACATGTGGTCGCCCTGTTGGACTGGTCCGTCGCCCCCCATTGGTCGGTCGGGCAGTCCATCATCACGAGAGCCGTACGCGCCTGAAGATAGTCCGTCAGGCGTTTGGCGACGAACATCGACAGATTCTTGCGCCCATCCGAAGCCGCAGAGAGTTGCGCGATGCCGTGACCACCGCGGAAGAACAACACAGCCGTGTCCGCGGCCCCCTGCTTCATGACGACAGCGCGCTGATAGACGGGGTTGCCGTCCTTCTTCCGGTCGAGCTGGACCTGGATCAGAGTGTCCTGCTGGGCATGGGCGTACGGTATCGCCAGGAATAGTCCTGCCAGCAGCAACCAGAACGTCCGCATGTCGAAAGCCCCCCAACTCCGGCGAACACCAGGCTAACACGCCCCGAGGCCTGCCCGGCAAGCGCGGCAGCGGCATTGCCAGCCGTGGCCCCAAGGGGCATTCTCCGGTCCAATGAAACCCAATTTCTACGCCGGCCTGGAGCTCGACCGCAGGGCCGAGCGCCGCGGCGACAAAGACTGGATCGAGTCGCTCCTCCGCAAGCCCGACAGCCGCCTGGTACCGGTCTGGCGCTCCCGCAATCTGGTGGTCGAAGGCGAGACGCCGCAGGCGGTATTCCTGTCGACCGCCGAGGTCGCGGCCACGCTCGACGGCAGCACCATGTTCCTCGGCCTGCACCAGGAGACGGCTTATTTCGCCGCCGATTTCTCGGCGCATGAGGAGCCGGCGCTGCCTGAGGTGGTCGGCCCACAGGGAAAATTCGTCGACCTGCGCGCCGTCGGGGCGATCATGGACCGCCAGCACGGCGCCCTCCTTGCTTATGCGCGCGGGCTCGCCCACTGGCACAGCCGTCACGGCTTCTGCGCCAATTGCGGCGCTGCCACGGTAGCGGCCGAAGGCGGCCATGTCCGCCAGTGCACCAACGCCGCATGCAACTCGCAGCATTTCCCGCGCACCGATCCCGCCGTGATCATGCTGGTGACCCACGGCGACAAGGCGTTCCTGGCGCGCAACAAGCGTTTCCCCTTCCCCATGTATTCGACGCTGGCCGGCTTCGTCGAGCCGGGCGAGAGCCTGGAGGAAACAGTGGCCCGCGAGGTCTACGAGGAATCGGGGTTGCGGGTGACCGATGTCCGTTACCAGTCGTCGCAGCCCTGGCCGTTCCCCTGTTCGATCATGCTCGGCTTCCGGGCGCGCGCGCTGGGCACCGATTTCCGCATCGACAACGACGAGCTGATCGATGCCGGCTGGTTCGACCGCGCCCATCTGCTGGCCCTGCACGATCCCGACAAGTTCCGCACCCCGCGCGGCGATTCGATCGCCCGCCGCCTGATCGACGAATGGGTGGCTGAAACACCGTGAGCCAACCCGGCGTCGAGGACACCCAGAAGGTTCGCGACGCCCTGGTCCGTATGGGCCTTGTCCGCCGCGGCGAACCCGCTTCCTTCGAGCGCCTGACCGGCGGCGTCTCCTCCGATATCTGGAAGGTCGACGTCGCCGGCCGTCCGGGCTTCTGCGTCAAGCGGGCGCTGGCCCAGCTGCGCGTCGCCCAGGAATGGAAGGCTCCGGTCGAGCGCAACGGCTACGAGATCGCCTGGATCGAGACGGCCGCCGCGGTCGTGCCCGACGCGGTGCCGCACATCCTCGGAGTTGACGAACCGGCGGGCCTCTTCGCCATGGAGTATCTCGACCCGGAGACCTACGCGCTATGGAAGCAGCAGCTGCGCGACGGCATCGCGAAGACCCGCTCGGCCCGGCTGGCGGCGCGCGCCCTGGTGCGCATCCACGACGCGACCGCGGGCAAGGTCAAGGTCGCAGAGCGTTTTCCGACCGACCCCATCTTCCACGCCATCAGGCTCGAGCCCTACCTGATCGCCACCGGGCGGCGCCATCCCGACCTCGCTCCTGCCCTCAACGCGCTGGCCGAGAGCACCGCGCGCACCAAGCGCGCGCTGGTGCATGGCGATGTCAGCCCCAAGAACATCCTGATCGGGCCCAAGGGCCCGGTGTTCCTCGATGCCGAATGCGCCTGGTACGGCGACCCGGCCTTCGACGTCGCCTTCTGCCTCAACCACTTCCTGCTCAAATGCCTGTGGACCCCGAGCGCCACGCCGAACTTCCTTGCCTGCTACAACAGCTTCGCCAAGGAATACTTCGACCGCGTAACGTGGGAATCGCCGCTGGAGCTCGAAGAACGAACGGCACGGCTGCTGCCGGGCCTGTTCCTGGCGCGGGTCGACGGCAAATCGCCGGTCGAGTACATCACCGAGGAGAAGGATCGCGAACGCGTGCGCCGCGTGGCCGCACCCCTGCTGCGTCAGCCGCCAGCCCGGCTGACCGCGATCCGCGATGCCTGGCGAAAGGAACTGCAGTCGTGATCGGCCGCATCGAGAACATCATCGGGCGCCGGGTCTGGGATTCGCGCGGCCGGCCCACCGTCGAGGCGGAGATCCACGTGGCCGGCGGCGCCATCGGTCGCGCCATCGCTCCGGCCGGCGCTTCGGCGGGCTCCGGCGAAGCCGTCGATCTGCGTGACGGCGGCCCGGGTCTGGGCGGCTATGACGTGCGCAAGGCCGTGGCCAATGTCAGCGGCGAGATCGCCCGGGCCCTCTCGGGTCTCGATGCCGGCGACCAGCGCGGCATCGATGACAGGCTCATCGCGCTCGACGGCACACCGAACAAGGGGCGGCTCGGCGGCAACGCGCTGGTCGCCGTCTCCATGGCGGTGGCGCACGCCGCCGCCGCGGCGCGGACGATGCCGCTATGGCAGCACCTGAGCGGCGGCACGCCGCCGCGCGTGGCTGTCCCGGAAATCCAGATCTATGGCGGCGGCGCGCATGCCGGCCGCCGGGTCGACCTGCAGGATTTCATGGTCATCGCCACCGGCGCCACGAGCTTCGCCCAGGCGCTGGACTGGACGGCGGAGATCTACCGCCAGGCCGGGCTGATCCTGGCCCGCGACAGCCGCCTGCACGGCGTGGCCGACGAGGGCGGCCACTGGCCGGCCTTCAGCAGCAACGAAGAAGCTCTCGACTGTCTGGTGCAGGCGATCGCGGCAGCGGGCTTCAAGGCCCCCGGACAGGTGGCCATCTCGCTCGACATCGCCTCGACCCAGCTCTGGCACGAAGGCCGCTACCGCCTCGGCCTGGAGAAGCGCGAGCTGTCGAGCGACGAGTTCACTGCAATGCTGCAGGGCTGGCTCAGGCGCTACCCGGTCTGCGCCATCGAGGATCCGGTCGCCGAGACCGAGAGTGCGGCGATGGCGCGCTTCACCGCCGCTGCCGGCAACGTCATGGTCATCGGCGACGATTTCCTGGTGACCAATGCGCAACGCATCCGCGACGCCGCGAAGATCGGCGCCTGCAACGCGGCACTGATCAAGCCCAACCAGGCCGGCACGCTGAGCGAGACGAAGGATGCGGTGGATGCGGCGCGGGCGGCCGGCTGGCGGACTATCGTCTCGGCCCGGTCCGGGGAGACCGAGGACGTGACCATCTGCCATCTCGCCGCCGGCTGGGGCGCGGATGTCCTCAAGGTCGGCTCGTTCGCCCGTTCCGAGCGCATGGCCAAATGGAACGAATGCCTGCGCCTGGCGGAAGAGCCGGGCGCCAGTTTCACGCCGTGGCGCCAGCCCTCGAAGCGTGAATGAGATCCATTGCCGGGTAGCACCGACACACGGGGAGCGGCTCCATGCGGCCTTCCATCCGTGTTAGGGTGAACAACGTCGCGAATAATCCGGGTTGAGGCGATGGCGAAAGACAACGAGGAGCGTGGCCGCAGAGCGACGCTTGAGGCCCGTATGATCGGCTATCTCACATTCATCAAGGAGCGCGGATCCGACGCCGCCTTCAACAGCGTGACCGGCCAGGATCTTCGCGATTTGCGCCAGGCGGCACTCGACGAGGATCTGGTGATCCAGGAAACAGTCGGCCTGAGCCTGACCGAGAAAGGGCTCTGGACGCTCGCTACGGCCGCCCAGAAGAAGCAGCGTTAGTCGTCGCCGCCCTGGGCCCGCTTCAGGCGGTGCTTGTGGGCATGATAGGTGCCCAGGATCGTCACCTCGCGCGAGAAGAAGCGCAGCTCCTCCAGCGCCAGGGCGAGCGGGCGGTCCTTGGGATGGCCCTCGACATCGGCGTAGAACAGCGTCGCCTCGAAGCGCCCGCCGACCATGTAGCTCTCGAGCTTGGTCATGTTGACGCCGTTGGTGGCGAAGCCGCCCATCGCCTTGTAGAGCGCCGCCGGCACGTTGCGCACGCGGAAGACGAAGCTGGTGATCACCTTGCCGCGGCGCGGATCGGGATCGAAGCCCTCGCGCGAGAGCACGAGGAAGCGCGTCGTGTTGTGCTCGGCGTCCTCGATGTTCTTCTTGAGCGACTTCAGACCGTAGATCTTGCCGGCCAATTCCGATGCGATGGCGGCGCGCGTCACGTCGCCGGCCTTGGCGATCTCGGCCGCCGAGCCCGCGGTGTCGGCGCCGACCACGCGCCTGAGGCCCAGCGCCTTGGTCGATTTGCGGCACTGGTCGAGCGCCTGGACGTGGCTCTGCACCGTCTTGAGCGTCTTGAGCGTGGCGCCGGGAACCACCAGCAGGTGATGCTCGACGCGCTGGAAATGCTCGCCGATGATGTGCAGCTCGGCATGCGGGATGAGCTGGTGCGGCTCGGCGACGCGGCCCGCCACCGAATTCTCGATCGGGATCATGGCGAGCCTGGCGCGGCCGGTGCGCACCGCCTCGAACGCGTCCTCAAAACCCGGGCAGGGCAGCGTCTCCATGTTCGGATACGCCGTGCGGCAGGCAAGATCGGAATAGGCGCCGGGCTGACCCTGGAACGCGATCTTGTTCTTGCTCTTGGTCTTCGCGCTCATCGTCAACGCCTGCTGAGGAGCGCACGGGCGCGCTCAAGGTCGGCCGGAGTATCGACACCGAGCGGAACCGTGTCAACGCAAGCCGCGTCGATGCGCATGCCGTTCTCCAGCGCGCGCAGCTGCTCGAGACGCTCGCGCTTCTCCAGGACGCCCTGCGGCAGGGTGACGAAACGGCTGAGCGCCTCGCGCCGGTAGGTGTAGAGGCCGATATGGTGATAGAGCGGCCCCGCGCCGGACGGCGCGGTGACGCGGGTGAAATAGAGCGCGCGGCCCAGGGGCACGCCGCCCTCGCCCTGGCGGTTGAAGCCGACGATCGCCTTGACCACGCTCGGCTCCGTCTTCTCCTCTTCGCGCACGATCTCGGCCACGATGGTGCCGATATCGACCCGCGGTTCGCCGGCGTCGGCCGCGGCGAGCGGCGCCAGGGCGGCGCGCACCGCCCTGGGTTCGATCGTCGGCAGGTCGCCCTGAACGTTGATCACCGCGTCGTGGCGGCGGTCGGGGTCGAAACGCTCGACGGCCTCGAGGATGCGGTCGGAGCCGGTGGGGTGGTCCGGCCGGGTCAGCACCGCTTCGCCGCCCACCGCCCGGATGGCGTCGGCGATCGGGGACTCGGCAACGGCGACCAGGACGGGGCCGAGATCGGCCTCGACCGCTCGCCGCCAGACATGGACGATCATCGGCTCGCCGTGGATGTCGGCCAGCGGCTTGTTGGGCAGCCGCGTGGCCGCCAGCCGGGCCGGAATGACGACGAGGGGGCGCCGGGGACCGGTCATGGGGCCGAAACAGCGGGTTGGCGGGGCAAAAGCGGCATCGGGCGCTCGGTATACACGGGCCCCGGCGGGCCCGGAACCTTAATCCTTTCACCACCAAAGTCGGGCAAAATCAGTTGAATCGGCAAGGGTTCGGCGGCTACTCTCCGCCCGGTCGCGTCGGCCGGGGGGCCGGTCTTTTCCAAGGGCATTGACGGAATGAACGCCTACGAATTCAACAAGATCGCCGGAGCTCTGCTGACGGCGCTGCTGACCGCCACGGTGATCGGCTTCCTGGGCAATGCCCTGATCCATCCCAAGAAGCTGGAGAAGGCTGTCGTGGTCATCGAGGGCGTCGAAGCCAAGGCGGATACCGCCACCGCGGCGGCCCCGGCCGTGGTCGAGCCTGTCGGCCCCATGCTCGCCTCCGCCAACGCCGAAGCCGGCAAGAACGTCTTCAAGCAATGCGCGGCCTGCCACACCCCCGACAAGGGCGGCCGAAACACGGTCGGCCCGAACCTTTGGGACGCCGTGGGCAACAAGAAGGCCCACACCGCGGGCTACGCCTACTCCAATGCCATGCAGGCCGCCGCCGCCAAGGGTGGCGATGAGGGTGCGTGGGGATACGAGCGACTCAACGCGTTCCTGGCCAATCCGAAGGCTGTGGTGCCCGGGACGAAGATGACCTTCGCCGGCCTGCGCAAGGCCGAGGACCGAGCCAACGTCATCGCCTATCTGCGGACGCTGTCGGACTCGCCCAAGCCTCTCCCCTGAAAACGCTGGCGCCCTCCGGGGAGGCGGGCGCGGAGTTCGGATACATCTCGTGACCCAAAGCGCCTCCCCGCATATCCCGCCGCAATGGCCCCTCGCCCCGCCGACGCTGGTGCGCTCGGACGGCGTCGAACGCCGCGCCAACAGCCGCTGCCTGCGCTTCTGGCAGGAGCTGGCGGGCGGTCGCCGCTTTCCCGCCCGTACCGCCATCACCCGGGATGCCGCCGGCGACCTCTGGGACCATATGTTCGTGGTCGAGGTGACTCCGGTCCCGGCCGATTACCGCTTCGTCATGGCCGGCAGCGTGCTCCAGACCGCGCTGGGCCGCGACCCGACCGGCACCAAAGTGAGCGAGGCCCTGCCCGGCGGCATGGGCACGCGCACGCTGTTCCTCCATCAGGCCGCGGTCGGCCTCAAGGGCCCGGTCGACGACGCCGCCAAATGGACGCGCGCCGACGGCACCGAGATTCTCTACCGCTCCATCCTGCTGCCGCTCAGCGACGACGGCGAGACGGTCAACGCCCTGCTGGGCGCCTTCAGCTTCCGCCCCGTCGTGCCGCCCGGCTCCTGACGCGCGGCTTCGCCGCCGGTTTGCGGCAGATCAGCAGAGACTTGTACTCCTCGGGCTTCGTCAGCGTCCCCGCCTTGAGAAAGGCGGCGACGATCGGCTCGGATTTCGTCCAGCCGTTCGAGCCGCGGTAAAAGCAGACGCGCCCGCCGGGCTTCAGCCGCTTGACCATCAGCGCCAGCAGTTTGCGGTCGTCGAGCGGCGCGTATTTCTGGCGCACGGGATCGTAGAACTCGCCGAGATGGAACAGGCTCACCACGTCGAACGCCGGCAGCAGCTGGGGCTCGAGCGTGTAGATGTCGACGAACATCGCCTTGTAGGTGTTGGCGACCTTCGGCGCGCGCACGATGAGATCGATGTAGCTGTCGTATTCCTGCTTCGAGGCGGTGACGCCGAAGATCTGGTTGGGCTTGCGCAGCTTCGCGTTCTCCAGCGCCAGGATGTGGTGCTCGCCGGTGCCAAAATGGAACACGGAGCGCCCCTTGATGCCGCGCGCCTTCAGGTAATCGACGAAGTGGACGTCGCAGGGGCACTCGCTGACGTCGAGCGGCCAGGTCGCTTTCCAGTAGTTGAGCTCCATGCCCACGTCCTCCCGCATCCTCGTTGTCGTTAACACCGATCTTTGCCCCACCCCGCCGGGAAGACAAGCATTGCCGCTGCGCGGCCGGCGGTGTTACAAGCCCGCCGATCATGAGCCAGGACCTCAGCGCCTATATCGCGCTTGCCGAGCGCCTCGCCGACGCCGGCGGCGCCATCGCGCGGCGCTATTTCCGCACGCGCGTGGCGATCGACGACAAGGCCGACCTCTCGCCCGTGACCGTCGCCGACCGCGAGGCCGAGGCGGCGATGCGCGACATGATCATCAAGGCGCTGCCCGACCACGGCGTGATCGGCGAGGAGCACGGCAGCCACAACGCCGGCGCCAGCCATGTCTGGGTGCTCGACCCGATCGACGGCACGCGCTCCTTCGTCACCGGAAGGCCGATGTTCGGCGGGCTGATCGCGCTGTGCCGCGACGGAAGGCCGATCGTCGGGGTCATCGACTGCCCGGCCGCCGAGGAACGCTGGATCGGCGCCATCGGCCGCCCGACCATCCACCGCAGCCGCTTCGCGCCCGATGCCGAGGTCAAAGTGCGGGCCTGTCCGACGCTGGCCGAGGCATCGCTCTACAACACCTCGCCGCAGATGTTCGACGCCGACGGCTTCCAGCGCTTCGAGCGCGTGCGCAAGGCGACGCGCCTCGTGCTCTACGGCGGCGACTGCTACGCCTACGGCCTGCTGGCCAGCGGCTTCACCGACCTCGTGGTCGAGGCCGATCTCAGCGGCTACGACTGGGCGGCGATCGAGGTGGTGATCGCCGGGGCCGGCGGCAGCCTGACCGATTGGAACGGTAAACCGCTCGATGTCATGGCCCCCAAAAGCCGCGTCCTGGCCGTCGGGGACCAGCGGCTGCGGGATCCGGTGATGGGTCTGCTGGGCGGTTGACCGAGATAACCCGAGCGGGGTGCTTGCCCCCGTCCGGCGAACCTATTAGCTAGATATTTCAGGTATTTCCAACGGGAGGGTACGCCTCTCTTGTGTCGATTCCGGTCCGCGCTGACGCTCCTGATGCTGCTCGGCGCGACGGCCGCGCCAGCCCAGACGACATCCGGCCCGGTGCACGGCCTGGCCCTGCACGGGCCCCCTCATTACGGCCCCGGCTTCGCCCATTTCCGCTACGCCGACCCAAAGGCGCGCAAGGGCGGCGAGCTCCGGCTGCACGAGACCGGCACCTACGACAGCTTCAACCCCTTCGTGCTGCGCGGCGTGCCGGCGATCGCCACCGGCTACACCTACGAAACCCTGATGGTGACCTCGGACGAGCCCTTCAGCCGCTACTGCCTGGTCTGCGAAACCGTCGAGATGCCCGAGGACCGCTCCTGGGTCGAGTTCGTCCTGCATCGCGAGGCGCGCTTCCACGACGGCAGCCCGGTCACCACGGCCGACCTCCTCTGGACCTTCGAGACGCTGCGCGACAAGGGCCATCCGTTCTTCAGGTCGTACTACGCCGGCGTGGCCCGGGTCGAAACCCGCGACGCGCGGCGAATCCGCTTCGTCTTCCATGACGGAAGGAATCGCGACCTGCCGCTGATCATGGGCGACCTGCCGGTGCTGCCGAAAGCCTGGTGGGCGCAGCGCGAGTTCGAGCGCTCGACGCTGGAGCCGCCGCCCGCCTCCGGCCCCTACCGCATCGAGAGCTTCGAGGGCGGGCGCTTCGTCGTTCTGCGCCGGGTCGAGGATCACTGGTCGAAGGACCACCCGGTCAACCGCGGTCGCTGGAATTTCGACCGCGTGCGCTTCGACTATTTCCGCGACACGACGACGGCGCTCGAGGCCTTCAAGGCCGGCGACTACGACCTGCGTCTCGAGAACCAGGCCCTCGCCTGGACGACCAAGTACACCGGGCCACCCTTCCAGCGCGGCCTGATCAAAAAGCTCGAAGTCGCGGAGGACCGCGTCTCGGGCATGCAGGGCTACGTGATGAACACAAGGCGGAAGCTGTTCCGCGACCGCGCCCTGCGCCTGGCCCTGACCTACGCCTTCGATTTCGAGTGGTCGAACCGCACGCTGTTCCACGGCGCCTATGTGCGCACGCGCAGCTACTTCAACAACAGCGCGCTGGCGGCGCGCGGCGCCCCAGGCCCGGCCGAGAAGGCCCTGCTCGAGCCCTGGCGCGGCAAGATCCCGGACGAGGTGTTCAGCACCGAATACAACCCGCCGAGCGCCGACGGCGACCGCCTGCGCGACAATCTGAGCACCGCGCGCCGCCTGCTGGCCGAGGCCGGCTACCGGGTGGAGAAGCAGCGACTGATGTCGCCCGACGGGACGCCCGTGAGCTTCGAGATCCTGCTCAACGACCCGCAGCTCGAACGCGTCACCCTGCCCTACATCGAGAATCTGCGTCGACTGGGCATCCAGGCGCGCGTCCGCACGGTCGACACCGCCCAGTACACGCGGCGCATCGACACCTTCGACTTCGACATGACCGTCGCCCTGTTCGGGCAGTCGGAATCGCCCGGCAGCGAGCAACGCAGCTTCTGGAGCTCGCGCGACGCCGACACCCCCGGCAGCAAGAACCTCGCCGGCATCCGTGATCCGGCGGTCGACGCCCTGGTCGAGCTGATCATCCAGGCCCGCGATCGTGACACTCTTGTAACGCGCGTCCGGGCGCTCGATCGGCTATTGCAATGGGGTATCTATGCCGTGCCCCACTGGCATTCCAAGGTCGACCGCGTGGCGTATTGGGACCGGTTCGCCCATCCCGCCGAAATGCCGCGCTACGGCTTCGATCCCACGACCTGGTGGTTCGACCCGGACCGGCCGGCTTCGCGCGAGCCGCCGAGGCGCCGGGCCGGGCCGTAAAAGCGGGGGGAGCCCCTTGCGGCACCTCCCGACCGTCCGCATTATTCAGTGGCCTCGCTTCCGCGAGAGGAAAGGTTCCCGATGCATCCCTGCCGCGCCCTTCGCCTGACCGCCCTTGCGCTGACCCTGAGCGTCGCCAGCGCGACGGCCGGCGCCCAGGCGCCGACCTCCGGCCCGGTCCATGGCTTCGCCATGCACGGCGACGTGAAGTACGCGGCCGGTTTCAAGCATTTCGACTATGTGAACCCCCAGGCCCCCAAGGGCGGCGAGGTCAAATACGGCGTCGCCGGCACGACCTTCGACAGCTTCAACCCGTTCATCCTGCGCGGCGTGCCCACCGGCATCGTCATGGCGACGCTGGAGACGCTGATGGTCTCCTCGGGCGACGAGCCCTTCACCAAGTACTGCCTGGTCTGCGAGACGATCGAAGTGCCGCAGGACCGGTCCTGGGTCGAGTTCTCGATCCGCCGCGAGGCGAAGTTCCACGACGGCAGCCCGATCACCGTCGATGACGTGATCTGGACTTTCGAGACGCTGAAAGCCAAGGGGCATCCGGCGTACCGCTCCTATTACGGCGATGTGCTCAAGGCGGAGAAAATCGGCGAGCGCAACGTGCGCTTCAGCTTCAAGCCGGGCATCAACCGCGAACTGCCGCTGATCGTGGGTGAGCTGCCAGTGCTCTCCAAGGCCTACTGGGCCAGCCGCGACTTCGACAAGACGACGCTCGAGCCGCCGCTGGGTTCGGGCGCGTACAAGATCGATTCCTTCGAGGCCGGCCGCTACGTCACCCTGCGCCGCGTGCCGAACCACTGGGCCGCCAACCTGCCGGTCAATGTCGGCCGCAGCAATTTCGACGTCATGCGCTACGATTACTACCGCGACCACACGGTGGCGCTCGAAGCCTTCAAGGCCGGCGCCTACGACATCCGCACCGAGAACCAGGCGCTGGCCTGGGCCACGCAGTACGACAACTCCGCCGTCCAGCAGGGGCTGATCAGGAAAGAGGAAATCCCCGAGGAGCGCGTCGCCGGCATGCAGGCGCTGGTCATGAACAGCCGCCGCCCGCCATTCAACGACCGCAAGTTCCGCGAGGCCATGAACTACGGTTTCGATTTCGAATGGTCGAACCGCACCCTCTTCCACGGCGCCTACACGCGCACCCGCAGCTTCTTCGACAATTCGGAGCTGGCCGCCCGCCAGCTGCCCTCGCCCAACGAGCTCAAGCTGCTCGAGCCTTTCCGCGGCAAGGTCCCGGAGGAGGTCTTCACCACCGAGTACAACCCGCCCAGGACCGACGGCACCGGCAACACGCGCGATAACCAGCGTGTCGCCACGCGGCTGCTGCGCGAGGCCGGCTACCGGGTCGAGAACCAGCAGCTTCTCGACAAGCAGGGCAAGCCGGTCAGCTTCGAGATCCTGCTGGTCAGCCCGCAATTCGAGCGCATCGTCCTGCCCTACGCCGAGAACCTGAAGCGGCTGGGCATCACAGCGCGCGTGCGTACGGTCGATTCGTCGCAGTACCAGCGCCGCATGGACGAGTTCGACTTCGACATGACGGTGTCCGGCTGGGGCCAGTCGGAATCGCCGGGCAACGAGCAGCGCAGCTTCTGGAGCTCTGCCCAGCGTGACGTGCCGGGCAGCCGCAATTTCGCCGGCATCGCCGATCCGGCCGTCGACGCGATGATCGAGCACATCATCGCCGCCGAGACCCGGGCCGATCTGGTCACCGCAACGCGTGCCCTCGACCGGCTGCTGCAATGGGGCCACTACGTCGTGCCCAACTGGCACGTGCGGGCCGACCGCGTCGCCTACTGGGACCGCTTCTCGCGCCCGGAGGTGACCGCCAAGGTCGGCTACGATCCCGGCTCGTGGTGGGTCGATGCGCGCAAGGAAGCCGCGCTGCGCGAGAAGCGCGGGCGCTAGTTTCCGCCGACCGAGGACCGTTCCCCGCAAGATGCTCGCCTACATCATCCGCCGGCTGCTGCTGATCATCCCGACCCTGCTGGGCATCATGGTGATCAACTTCGCGGTCATCCAGTTCGCGCCCGGCGGGCCGGTGGAGACGGTGATCGCCCGCTTCCAGGGCACGGCTGTTGACGCCACGGCGCGCATCAGCGGCCAGGGTGGCGAGCTGCAGCAATCCGGCCGCGAGGACCGGCAGCAGGGCGGCTCGGGCACACGCTACCGCGGCGCCCAGGGCATCGATCCCGAGATCATCAGGGAGATCGAGCGGCAGTTCGGCTTCGACAAGCCGCCGGTCGAGCGCTTCTTCCTGATGATGGGCAAGTTTCTGACCTTCGATTTCGGCACCAGCTTCTTCCGCGACCGCACGGTGGTCCAGCTCATCCTCGACAAGATGCCGGTGTCGATCTCGATCGGCCTGTGGACGACACTCATCACCTACCTCATCTGCATCCCGCTGGGCGTGCGCAAGGCGGTCCGCGACGGCTCGCGTTTCGACGTCTGGACCAGCGCGCTGGTCATCCTCGGCAATGCCATCCCCAGCTTCCTCTTCGCGGTGCTGCTCATCGTGCTGTTCGCCGGGGGCAGCTTCCTCGACCTGTTCCCGCTGCGCGGCCTGACCTCCGAGAACTTCGCCGACCTGCCGTGGTGGAAGAAGATCCTGGACTATTTCTGGCACATGACCCTGCCGCTCACCGCCATGGTGATCAGCGGCTTCGCCAGCCTCACCATGCTGACCAAGAACTCGTTCCTCGACGAGATCAACAAGCAGTACGTGGTGACCGCCCGCGCCAAGGGCCTGACCGAGAACCGCGTGCTCTACGGCCACGTCTTCCGCAACGCCATGCTGATCGTCATCGCCGGCTTCCCCGGCGCCTTCATCAGCATCCTGTTCGCCGGCTCGCTTCTGATCGAGATCATCTTCTCGCTCGACGGGCTCGGGCTGCTCGGCTTCGAAGCGGCCATCAACCGCGACTATCCGGTGATGTTCGCCACGCTCTACTTCTTCACCCTGATCGGGCTGGTGATGCGCATCATCAGCGACATCATGTACACGCTCGTCGACCCGCGCATCGATTTCGAGGCGCGCGGCTAGATGAACCACAGAGGCACAGAGACCACAGAGTTAAGTCACCCCGACGGTACGCGCGACCCGTTGACCGAGCGAATTATTGGCTCTGCGATCGAAGTTCATAGGACGCTTGGTCCCGGTCTGCTTGAGTCGGCTTATGAGGAATGCCTGTGTCATGAACTCTCGACTTCTGGCATCCCTTGCCGCAGGCAGGTTTCCGTGCCGATCCAGTACAAATCGCTGCGCCTGGATTGTGCCTATCGCGCAGATCTCATCGTGCATGACTCTGTCTTGATTGAGTTGAAGGCTGTCGAGAAGCTCCTACCGATTCATAAAGCCCAACTTCTAAGCTATTTAAAGCTATGCGGGCTACGCACGGGCCTGCTCCTGAATTTCAACGTCCCGCTCCTGCGCGACGGTCTTATCCGGATGGTTCTATGACAGAGACCTCTGTGCTCTCTGTGTCTCTGTGGTGCCATTCACCGATTCGGCGGTGCGGCTGATGCACGCGGCCGCCCCTCCCGCCTCGCGCCTGTCGCCGCTCACCCAGCGGCGGCTGGCGAATTTCAAGGCGAACCGGCGCGGCTTCTGGTCGCTGTGGATATTCCTCGTGCTGTTCGTGCTGAGCATGTTCGCCGAGCTGATCGCCAACGACCGGCCCGTGCTGGTGCGCTACGACGGCGGCTTCTACATGCCCATCGCCCAGTCCTATCCCGAGACCACTTTCGGCGGCGAGTTCGAGACCGAGGCGGACTACCGGGACCCCTTCGTGATCGAGCAGATCGAGGCCAAGGGCTGGGTTCTCTGGCCGCCGATCCGCTTCAGCTACCGCACGGTCAACCGCAACCTGACGGTGCCCGCTCCGGCCCCGCCCTCGGCCGAGAACTGGGTGGGCACCGACGACCAGGGCCGCGACGTGCTGGCCCGGCTGATCTACGGGTTCCGCATCTCCGTGCTCTTCGGCTTGATCCTCTGCATCGTCTCGTCGATCGTCGGGGTGATCGCAGGAGCCATACAGGGCTATTTCGGCGGCTGGGTCGACCTCGCCTTCCAGCGCTTCCTCGAGATCTGGTCCGGCCTGCCCGAGCTCTACCTGCTGATCATCCTCGCCTCCGTCATCACGCCGAGTTTCGGCATCCTGCTCGGCCTGCTCCTGCTCTTCTCCTGGACCGGACTGGTCGGCGTGGTCCGGGCCGAGTTCCTGCGGGCGCGCAATTTCGACTACGTGCGCGCCGCCAAGGCGCTGGGTGCGGGCGACACCGTGATCATGTTCCGCCATGTGCTGCCCAACGCCATGGTCGCCACCCTGACCTTCATGCCCTTCATCCTCTCGGGCTCGGTCGTGGCGCTGACCTCGCTGGACTTTCTCGGTTTCGGCCTGCCGGCGGGCTCGCCCTCGCTCGGCGAGCTGCTCGCCCAGGGCAAGGCGAACCTGCACGCCCCCTGGCTTGGCATCACCTCGTTCTTCGTCATCGCCATCATGCTCTCGCTGCTGGTCTTCATCGGCGAGGCGGTGCGCGACGCCTTCGATCCCCGCAAGATCTTCCGGTGACGCGCATGGCCGACAATCCCCTTCTCCGCGTGCGCGATCTCTCGGTGACCTTCTCGGTCGGCAAGGGCAAGACCTTCACCGCCGTCGACAAGGTGTCCTTCGATCTGCACAAGGGCGAGACGCTGGCCCTGGTCGGCGAGTCCGGTTCCGGCAAGTCGGTGACGGCACTCTCCATTCTGCAGCTTCTGCCCTACCCGCTGGCCCAGCATCCCAAGGGCTCCTCCGTCACCTTCGAAGGCCAGGAGCTGATCGGCGCCTCGGAAGATGCCTTGCGCAAGATCCGCGGCAACCGCATCGCCATGGTCTTCCAGGAGCCGATGACCTCGCTCAATCCGCTGCACACGATCGAGCGGCAGATCGGCGAGATCCTGACCATCCACAAGGGGCTCGGCGGCCAGCAGGCCCGCAGGCGGATCATTGAGCTGCTCGGCCTCGTCGGGCTCGGCGCGCAGGCCGAGAAGCGGCTGGATGCCTATCCGCACCAGCTCTCGGGTGGGCAGCGCCAGCGCGTGATGATCGCCATGGCGCTGGCCAACGATCCGGCGATCCTGATCGCCGACGAGCCGACCACCGCCGTCGACGTCACCATCCAGGCCCAGCTGCTCAAGCTCCTGCGCGAGCTGCAGGAGAAGCTGGGCATGGCCATGCTGTTCATCACCCATGACCTCGGCGTGGTGCGCAAGCTCGCCCACCGGGTCTGCGTCATGCAGAAGGGCAAGATCGTCGAGAGCGGCGCGGTGGAGAAGGTCTTCGACAAGCCGCAGCACGAGTACACGCGCCACCTGCTGGAGGCCGAGCCCAAGGGCAACCCGGTGACGCCGCCGGCCGACGCCAAGCCGCTGGTCGAGGCGAAGAACGTGCGCGTCTGGTTCCCCATCAAGGGCGGCGTGTTCCGCCGCACGCTCGGCCACGTCAAGGCGGTCGACGGGATCGACTTCCAGCTCAAGGAAGGGCACACCCTGGGCGTGGTCGGCGAATCCGGCTCCGGCAAGACGACGCTGGGGCTGGCGCTGCTGCGCCTGGAGACGGCGCAGGGCCAGATCGTGTTCAACGGCCAGGAGATCCAGGATCTGCGCCAGAGCGACCTGAGGCCGCTGCGGCGCGAGATGCAGATCGTCTTCCAGGACCCCTATGGTTCGCTGTCGCCGCGCCTGTCGGTCGGCGAGATCATCGGCGAGGGCCTGAAGATACACGGCATCGGCAAGGGCGACGGCGAGCACGAGAGGCGCATTGTCGAGGCGCTGGAGGAAGTGCGGCTCGATCCCGAGACCCGCCACCGCTACCCCCACGAATTCTCCGGCGGCCAGCGCCAGCGCATCGCCATCGCCCGCGCCCTGGTGCTCAAGCCCAAGTTCCTCGTGCTCGACGAGCCGACCTCGGCGCTCGACATGTCGGTGCAGGCCCAGATCGTCGACCTGCTGCGCGAGCTGCAGGAGCGTCATCGCCTTGCCTACCTGTTCATCAGCCACGATCTGCGCGTCGTGCGGGCCCTGGCCGACCAGGTCATGGTGCTCAAGGACGGCAAGGTCGTGGAGCGCGGACCCGCCCGCCAGATCTTCGAAGCGCCGACCCAGCCCTATACCAAGGCGCTGATGGCGGCGGCCTTCGAGCTCGAGGCGATCGAGAACGGCGACGTGCGGACCTGATGGCGCTGCTCTTTCTCTCCAAGGCGGACGACCCGGTCCAGTGGTCAGCGCTGCTGCGGCAGCACCTGCCCGATCTCGACATCCGCGTCTGGCCGGAAACCGGCAACGTCGCCGAGATCGAGACCGCCATGGTGTGGAATCACCCGCCGGGCGAGCTCAACCGCTATCCGAATTTGCGCCTCATCCTGTCCCTCGGGGCGGGCGTCAACCACGTTCTGGACGACCCGGACCTGCCGGCGAACGTGCCCATCGCGCGCATCGTCGATCCCGCCGGCCTGACCGCCGGCATGGTCGAGTACGCCGTGCTCGCCGTGCTGCGTTATCACCGCTGCCTCGACGTCTACGAGCGTTTCCAGCGCGAAGCAAAATGGAAGAAGCTGCCGATCCCCGACACCGGCCGTCGCGGGGTCGGCATCCTCGGCCTGGGCGAGATCGGCGGCGCCTGCGCGCAGGCCATCTCCGCCTTCGGGTTTCCGGTGGCCGGCTGGAGCCGCACGCCGAAATCCGTCGACGGGGTCATCAGCTATGTCGGGGATGGCGGGCTCAAGCCGTTCCTGGCGCGCACCGATATCCTGGTCTGCGTCCTGCCGCTGACCGCCGCGACGCGCGGCATCATCAACGCCGATCTCCTCGCGGCCCTGCCCAAGGGCGCCTTCGTCATCAACATCGCGCGCGGCGGACACGTGGTCGACAGCGACCTGATCGCGGCGCTGGATTCCGGGCATATCGCCGGGGCGACGCTCGACGTCTTCCAGCCCGAGCCGCTGCCGTCCGATCATCCCTTCTGGCGTCACCCCAAGGTGACGATGACCCCGCACATCGCCAGCCTGACCAACCCGGAGACGGCGGTGCTGCCGATCGTCGAGAACCTGAAGCGGCTGAAGGACGGAAAGCCGCTGATCAACCTGGTCGACCGCACGACCGGCTATTGAGGGCGCCGTTACGGAAGCCGCGACGGCCCACCCTCGCCCACCACCACGAACGGCGCCCAGAACATCGGATGCGCGTAGTGCGGATTCTCGGCATCGGCCGCCAGCGCCAGCATCGCGCGGCGATGCGCCTCGGAGCGCGGCAGGGCCGGATCGGCCGATGATTCTCTGAGCATCCTCGTCGTCAGCTTGACCGCCGCATCCGACAGCACGGCCCAGTGCGACACGAGCAGGGCGCGGCTGCCGGCGTAGAAGAACGCGCGCGCCAGGCCCGACAGGCCTTCCGCGCCCGGCGCACCATCGGCCGCGGCGGTGTTGCAGGCGGACAGGATCACCCAGTCGGCATCGAGCTGCAGCCCGGCGATCTCGCTCGCCGTCAGCAGCCCGTCATTGTCAGGCGTCGCCCGGGCGGGCGGCGTCAGCACCAGCGCCGGCTCGCCGATATCGCTGAACTCCCCGGCCATCAGCCCATGCGTGGCAAACGCAACGACGCGGTAGCGGCGGAAATCCACCCCGCGCACCTGCGCCTCGGTCGCCCGCGGGCCGAGATAGAGATCGCCGTTCTGCGCCCCGAGCGTGCGCGCCATCGCGGTGAGCTCGTCGGCGGTGTCGGGCAACGGCGGCAGTTTGCGCACCTCGTCCGCGTCGGCGACCGCGCCACGCGAATAGAGGCGCGCCAGGTTGACGCCGCGAGTGGCGCCGGGATGGCCTTCAAGCAAAGGATCGCCGATGCCCAGGAACGGCGCGCTCGCCCGCGCGGTGCGGGCGAACCGGCGCAGGGATTTGAGCGAGCCGACCGACGGCAGCACGGTCGTGGCGTAGCGCGAGGCCAGCCAGTTCACCTCGCGGTAGCCCTTCATCTCGGTGATCGGGCCGGAGGGAGGTGCCGTCACCAGCACCCCCAGCGGCAGGCTCTGAAGGCCGGCGTCGGGCACGAGAAAGACATGGCGCGCGCCGTCGAGCGCCGGCGCGATCGGAGCGAAGATCGAGTTGTACAGAAGGTGCGCCTTCGTCGTGTCGAAGGGGGGGATGTCGCTCAGGCTGGTGACCTCGCTGGGGTCGAGCCCCTTGCGCAGGTCGCGTACCGCCTGGTTCAGCTCGGCCCGGGGCACGTCGACGCGGGCAAACAGCGTACGGTCGCGCCGCACCGCCATGATCAGGCTGCGCCGGCTGCCGGCCAGCCACAGCACCATCGCCTCGTCCGGCCGCAGGAGCGCCTGGATCTCGGACAGCGGCACGGGCCGGGGCGTGGCCAGCGACGCGTACTGCGGAAACTCGCGGGCAATACGCTCGTCGAGCTGCGTCAGCCTCGTGTCGAGCGCCTCCACCTCGGCCCGCAGCTTCGCCTCCTGGCCGGCATCGCGCTCGGCGCGCGGCCGCCCGACCAGCTGCAGCAGGGTCGCGTCCTTGCTGCGCCAGAGCTCGAGGGCGTCCTCACGGCTGCGGATCAGCCGGGCCAGCGCATCGGTCCCCGACGCGAAACGCGCCGCCATGCGGGCCACCGCCGATTCCGTACCCGTCGCCTGGGCCAGCTGCACCACCGTGAAGGCCTCGGCGGTCAGGTCGCGGCGGCGCGCGGCGTCGGCATTCTGCGCGCGCCAGAGCAGGAACGCGTGGTCCATGAAGGCGCTGCGATAGCTGGTCTGCTCCGTGAGGCCGGCGCCGCTGCGCTCGCCGCTGGCCCGGTCCATCTGTTCCTGGAAGGCGGCGGTCGCGAGGCGCAGCTGCGCGAGCGCCGGCTCCAGGCGATCCTGCTTCTCCAGCGCCTCGCCCAGCACGGTGCGGCCCCAGGCGGCCTGGAAATCCTCGGCTCCGCGCACGCGCACAAGATTGTCGACTGCGCGTTGGGCCAAGGCCTCCGCTTCGCCGAAACGAGAGCGCGCGTTCATCGTGCGCGCGAGATTGAGACGGTCATAGGCCGCGAGAGTCGAATCGGCGCCGACGGTCTTCTCGTGGATGGCGAGGGAGCGGTGCAGCAGAGCTTCGGCCTCCTCGTGGCGCCCGATGTCGATGTAACTGCGGGCCAGCGCGTTCGCCGCCTGGGCCACACGGCGGCTGTCGGCGCCGTAGGCCGCCTCGGAAACCGCCAGGCTCCGCACCAGATGCGGCAGTCCCGCCTCGACCTGCCCGGCGCGGCGGTAGCTCAGCCCAAGCATGCGCAGCGGAAAGGTCAGGATCGGATGCCCGGTGCCGGCCGAATTCTCCAGCACGCCGACCGCGCGCTGAAACAGCTCCACCGCCTCGGCGAAGCGCCCCTGCTGGTAGTAGGTTTCCGCCAGGCTGGCCAGCGCCTCGCCGGTCGAACGATGCTCGGGCCCGAAGACCCGCTCGAAGGTCGACAGGGCGCGGCGTTTGAGCTGCTCGGATTCCGCGTAGCGGCCCATGAGCATGTAGAGGCTACCGAGTTCCTGCACGCTGCCCGCCGTGAATTCGTGCTCGGCGCCATAGACCGTCTCGCGGATGCTCAGCGAGCGCCGGGCCGTTGCCTCGGCCTCGCGGTAGCGGTCGGTCGAGCGGTAGATGCGGGTGAGCCCGTTGAGCACCGCGGGCAGACGCAGATCGTCGGGACCGTATTGCCGCTCGCGGATCGCCAGCGCCCGCAGCAGCAGCGGCTCGGCTTCGGCGAAGCGCAGCGCGCTGTTGTAGAACTGGGCGAAGGTCAGAGCTGCCGAGGAGACGTCGAGCGAGTCGGTGCCGCGCGTGGCCTCCAGGATCTCCAGGGCGCGCCGGAAATCCCGCTCCGCCTCGGCAAAGCGGGCCGTCGCCCCGAAGCACTGGGCAAGACCGATCAGGCTGCGCGCGACCTGGTCGTGGACCGGCCCGAACAGCCGCTCGCGCAGCTCCAGCGACTGCATCAGCAGCGGCTCGGCCTGCACGCAGTCGCCGCGCCGGCGATAGGCCTCACCGAGATTGTAGAGAGGGAAAGCCCGCTCGGCATGCCCGGGCGGGAAGCGCGTTTCCGCGATCGCTATCTGACGTCGAAAAACCTGCTCGGCGTTGTCGTATTGCGAGTCCTCGAGGAGGGCGTAGCCGAGACGGGCCAGCGGCGACAGCAACCTCGAATCCGCCCCGCCGAAAAGCTGCTCGCGGCTGGCAGCGGCGCGGCGCAGGACCGCGATCGCCTCGGCGTTTCGGCCCGTGCGCGCGTAGAGATCGCCGAGATCGTTGGCCACCGTCGCGGCTTCGGCCGATTCGTCGCCGCTCAGGCGCTCGCGCATGGCCAGCGCCCGTTTGAGGACATCCTCCGCCTCGGCGAAGCGCGTCAGCTCCATCTGGCAGAGCCCGATCACCGTCAGGCTGCGGGCGATGTCGCCATGGTCGGGACCGATCCGCCTCTCCCGGATAGCCAGCGCCTGGCGGTAAAGCGGCAATGCCTCGGCACAGCGCCGGGTGCGGCGGTAGGTCTCGCCCAGGTGATGCAGCGGATGGGCCGTCTCCACCCGATCCGGGAACCGCGCCATGCCTATAGCGAGCTGACGGCGGAAGACCCGCTCCGCCTCCGCCGGCCGGCCGTCGTCGAGCAGCGCATAGCCCAGACGCGAGAGCGGCGAGAGCAGACCCGGCGCGTTGTCGCCGAAGCGGGCCACCGCCTCCTGCAGCTCGGCACGCCGCCGGATGAGATCGGCCGATTCGGCGCGCTCGCCCTGCGCCGCGGCGGACAACGCGCCCGTCACCGTCGCCAGCACCACGATGCCAATGCCGAGAATGCGGCCAAACGCCGGACGCGTCATGGACCTGCCCGCCCTGATTGAGCGTCCCATTATAGGCCCTGCGGGCGGCTCGCCAGTGACGCCGGTCACCGGCCTGGTCGAAGGGCCTAACCCTTGGCGCGGCCTTCCGGAATCAGCTCACCCGCCTCGATTTCGGCTTCCGAGATCACCCGATTGCGGCCGCGGCGCTTGGCCGTATAGAGGGCGGCGTCGGCGCGCTGCACGAACTGGGCGGAGGGCTCGCCGGGGCGATAGCAGGAGACACCCATCGAGAGCGTCACGTGGCCCAGATCCCGGTCTTCACCGCGCTTGATGATCCGGCGCGCGCCGATCGAGGCGCGCAGGCCGTCGGCCAGCTTCAAGGAATCCGCCAGCTTTGTCTTGGGCAGCAGGATGCCGAACTCCTCGCCGCCATAGCGGCAGGCCACGTCGCGGCCCTTGATGCCGTCGGTCAGCGCCTTGGCCACGAGCCGCAGCACGAGATCGCCGAGCTGGTGCCCGAACGTGTCGTTGAAGCGCTTGAAATGGTCGATATCGGCCATCAGCAGGCAGAGCTCGCCGCCCTCCTCGAGCGCCTGCTTCAGGCATTCCCGCATCCGCATGTCGAACATGCGCCGGTTGCCCACCCCGGTGAGCGCGTCGACCAGCGTCTCGCGGCGCGCGCTCTCGATCTGCTTGCGCAGGCCTTCGATCTCCTGCGAGGACTGCGCCAGCTTGCCGACGATCTCCTCGTTCTGGGCCACCATGCGCTTCGTCTCGTCGAGGATCGCCTCGACGATCACCTGCAGGCGGTCAGAATCGATAGCCTGGCCCCCTATGCTGTCCGAAACCTGGCCGAGCGCTTCGCCGTATTTCTGGGTGCCCGCACCCGCCTTCTGCACCACCGACAGGACCGCGCCGGCCGCGGCCGAGATGCGCTCCCCGGCCTCGCGGATCTGCTCGGCCTCCTTCGAAGCGCCCAGCAGCTGCTCGTAGAGATCGAGATTGCGCTCGGGCGTGTACTCGACCCGGTTCGAATCGAGGATGTCGATGGCGCGCGAGAGGTCCGGCTGGGCGCCGCTGACATGCGCGTACCAGACGGAGAAATTGTGCGGCGTCGGCACGATCTTCCGGGTGAGCATGGCGGTCAGCGCCTGCTCGGCGAAATGCCGCGCCCGATCGAGGTCGGTTGCCCCTTCCACCCTGTCCGTCTCCGGCGCGCTCTCCCTTCGGCGAGCGCGCAGCCCTTAATTGGTTAATCCCGCGAGGGACTGCCGTAATAGACCGTGGTTACACCACTTCGTCCATAGAGCTGAAGCGTATCCTGTTTGCTCATCCGCCGAAACGGGCGGCGAGGGCCGCGAATACCGCACGCAGGGTCTGCGTCTCGCCGCCCTCGGGGCGGCCGGGCCGTGTCGCCGGGCTCCAGGCGTAGATATCGAAATGCGCCCAGGGAATCCCCGGCCCGACGAACTCCTGCATGAACAGGGCGGCCGTCACCGCGCCGGCGAAAGGCCCGCCGGAGATGTTGTTGAGATCGGCAACCCGGCTGTCGAGGGTGGCGCGGTAGGGCTTCCACAACGGCATGCGCCAGAAGGGATCGGCCTCCGACTCGGCGCAGCGCAGCAGCTCGTTCGCGAACGCGTCGTCGTTGCAGAACAGCGACGGCAGGTCCGGGCCGAGCGCCACGCGGGCCGCACCGGTCAGGGTGGCGAAGTCGATGATCAGCTCGGGCTTCTCCTCGGACGCGGCGGTCAGCGCGTCGGCCAGGATCAGGCGCCCTTCGGCGTCTGTATTGCCGATCTCCACCGTCAGCCCCTTGCGCGAGCGGATGACGTCGAGCGGCCGCACCGAATTGCCGGACACCGAGTTCTCCACCGCCGGCACGAGCACGCGCAGCCGCACCGGCAGCTTCGCCTCGACCACCATGCGGGTGAGGCCCAGAGCATGGGCAGCACCGCCCATGTCCTTCTTCATCAGCTTCATGCCGGCGTCGTTCTTGAGATCGAGGCCGCCGGTGTCGAAGCACACGCCCTTGCCGAGGATGGCCAGCTTCGGGTGATCGGGCCGGCCCCAGCGCAGCTCGATCAGCCGCGGCGGCCGGGCGCTGGCCCGGCCCACCGCGTGGACCAGCGGGAAACCCTTCTTGAGCAGGGCATCGCCGACGATGATGTTTGATTCCATGCGCAGCTCACGCGCCAGGCGCTCGGCCGCGGCCGCGAGATCGGGCGGGCCCATATCCTCGGCCGGTGTGTTGACCAGATCGCGCGTCAGGTCGCTTGCCCGGCAGGTGCGCTCGACCGCGGCACGGTCGGCATGGCGCGGCCAGACGAGCTGGGCGGGCGGGCGCGGCGCCTTGCGATAGCGGTCGAAGACATAGGAGCCCACACCCCAGGCGATGGCGATACGGGTCGCGGGCCCGGCCTCGGGCTCGTTCTCCAGCCGGTAGCTGCCTTCGGGCAACCGCAGCGGCAGGCTGGCGAGCTGCCAGAAATCCTCGGGCCCCTGGCTACCCGACACGCCGACCAGCACGCGCGACGCCGTGCCATCGCGCCCCGGCAGCACGCAGATCTCGCCCGGCTTGGCGACGAAGCCGTTGGCCTGCACCCAGCGCTTGAGCGTAGCGTTGGCGCTCTTCAGCCAGCGCGGCAGCTCGCTTTTGGTCAGCAGGAGGATCGGACGCGTGGCCGAGGCGGGACGTGGACGGAACGGCAGGGGCACGGGGGCAAGCTCCAGTAAGATCTGATCGCCGCCGACCTTACCGCTTTGACCAAGGGCGTCAAACCGCCCCAGGTTTTCTAATGCCTGCCCCCAGCAAAGCTCGATTGCCGGGCGGTCCCCACTTCCCGTACGGTCCGGGCATGAGCGAATTCACCCTCTATATCGGCAACCGCGCCTATTCTTCCTGGTCGCTGCGCGGCTGGCTGGCCTGCAAGCTCGCCGGCATCGCCTTCACCGAGAAGGCGCACGACATGGCCGCATCCGACTGGCCGGATTTCGTGCGCGCCGCCTCGCCCACCGCCAAAGTTCCCGTGCTGCGGCACGGCAACGTCGTGGTCTGGGAGTCGATCGCCATCGGCGAATACCTGGCCGATCTCTACCCCAAGTCCGGATTGTGGCCGGACGATGTCGCGGCTCGCGCCCAGGCCCGCGCCATCAGCGCCGAGATGCATGCCGGGTTCACGTCTCTGCGCAGCTCCATGTGGATGAACACGCGGCGGCGTTTCCCCGGCAAGGGCCGCAACCCCGGCAGCCTGGCCGACGTCGCCCGCATCGCGGCGCTGTGGGACGAGACCCGCGCCCGCTTCGGCGCCGGCGGCCCCTACCTCTTCGGCAACCGCTTCACCCTCGCCGATGCGATGTACGCGCCGGTGGTCAGCCGCTTCGTCACCTGGGAGCCGGAGCTGCCGGCGGCAGCCAAGGCCTATGTCGCGGCGGTGTGGGAGCACCCGTTCCTGGTGGAATGGCGCAAGGCGGCCGAGGCCGAGCCCTGGATCATCGTCAAATACGAGAACCCGGGCGCCTGATTCCGGCTACTTGATCAGCCCGGCTTCGAAGTAATAGAGCGCCGCCCCGGGGTGCAGCTGCAGGGCGACGCCCTCGGTCGCCGTGTCGCGCCGGATCAGCTTGCCGTAGGGATGGCCCGCGTCGAGGGCACGCCGGTTGTTGGGGTGCCAGAGGGCCCGCGTCAGCCCGTAGACCGTGGCTTCGTCCACACCGGCATGGACGATCCACAGCACGCCGACGGCCACCGTGTAGGTCTCGACGATGCCGGCATAGGCGGTCACGGGCACGAAGGTCTCGGCGAAGAACGGATAGGACGCCATCAGCCGCCGGGCAAACGCGCCCTCGATCGGCAGCAGGTCGACCGCTGTGTCGCGCGCGAGGTCGGCGATGATCGGCGAGGGCGTCCCCGTCATGTCGAAGAAGGCGTCGATCCGCCCGTCGCGCATGGCGTCGGCGGCCTCGGCCGGCTTGAGGAACTGGGCCTTGATGTCCCGTTCCTGCAGCCCCGCCGCCTGCAGCACGGCCCGCGCCGTGACCAGGGTGCTCGAATCCTTGTCACCCAGAGACACGGTCTTGCCACGGAGCTGCCGGAACTCGCGGATGCCGGCGGCCCGGCGCGTCACCACATGCAGCGCCTCGGGGTAAAGGTTGGCGATGGCCCGCAGGTCGCGGACCGCTCCCTGCCGGCGGTAGAGGCCCGTCCCGTGATAGGCCCAGTAGGCGATATCGGCCTGGCAGAGCGCCGATTCGATGCGCTGGCCGCGGATCGCATCGACGTTGGCGATGGCCCCGGGCGTCGTCTGGGTGACGGCAATAAGCCCCGGCACCCCGCAACTGCCGCCGCGGTCGCACTCGCGCGCCCCGGGCGGCGAGCTGACCAGGTTCCCCAGCAGGGTCCCGATCTCGAAATAGCCGGACTCCGTAGGGCCGGCGGCGATGCGGAAGAAGCGAGCCTCCTGGCTCCAGGCTCGCGTCAGCGGCGCGGCGAGCAATGCCCCGCCGCCTGCCAACACCGCCCGTCTGGAAAACCCAGCCATGCCACGAATCTCGTACCGCGCGGCGGCCCCTTGGATCTCGCAAAATGGGCCCCGCGTCTTGGTTTAGTCTCTTGTACTCCTCGACTGTGGCGTTTTGAAGGAAAACCGGCGCGCCTAGCCGGGTTTTCCAATCATCTGGCGCGGCAGATAGGTCACGATGTCGGGAAAGACCGTGATCAGCAGCACGGCGACGGCCATCAAGAGGAAATAAGGGAAAGCCACCCGGGCGATATAGGTGATCTGGTGGCCGGTCATGCCCTGGAGGACGAACAGGTTGAAGCCGACGGGCGGGGTGATCTGGGCCATCTCGACCACGACCACGACGAAGATGCCGAACCAGATCAGGTCGAGCCCGGCCCGCTCGATGGTCGGCAGCACGACCGCCATGGTCAGCACCACCATGGAGATGCCGTCGAGGAAACAGCCAAGGACCACGTAAAACACGGTCAGCGCGGCGATCAGCATGCCCGGAGAGAGCCGCAGGCTGTCGATGTACTCGGCCAGCGTCCGGGGCAGACCGGTGAAGCCCATGGCCAGGGTCAGGAAGGCAGCACCCGCCAGGATGAAGGCGATCATGCAGGAGAGCCGGGTCGCGCCGAGCAGGCTTTCCACGAACATCTTGCGATCGAGGCTGCCCTGCACCGCCGTGAGAGCGAGCGCTCCCGCCACACCGACGCCGGCCGCCTCGGTGGCCGTCGCCAGGCCGGCATAGATCGATCCCAGCACGACGACGATCAGGAACACTGACGGCAGCAGGTGACGCGACGAGTGGAGCTTCTCGGTGAAGGTCATGACGATGTCGGAAGCCGGGATGCGGCTGCCGTTGACCAGCGACCAGAGCACGACATAGCCCATGAACAGCCCGGCCAGCATCAGCCCGGGCAGGACCCCGGCGATGAAAAGCTGGGCGATCGAGACTTCCGCCGCCACGCCGTAGACGATCATGATCAGCGACGGCGGGATCAGCAGCCCGAGCGTGCCCGAGCCGGCGAGCGAGCCGACGATCATCTCCTCGGGATAGCCGCGGCGCCGCAGCTCCGGGATCGTCATCTTGCCGATGGTGGCGCAGGTCGCGGCCGACGAGCCGGAGACGGCGGCGAAGATCGTGCAGCCAACCACGTTGGTGTGCAGCAGGCGCCCGGGCAGACTGCCCATCCACGGCGCCAGGCCGCGGAACATGTCGTCGGACAGCTTGGAACGGAAGAGGATCTCGCCCATCCAGATGAACATGGGCAGCGCCGTGAGCGTCCAGCTCGACGACGCGCCCCAGATCGTCGTGACCATCGCGTCGCCGGCGGGCCGCGAGGTGAAGAGCTCCATGGCGATCCAGCCGACGCCGAGCAGCGCCAGGCCGATCCACACGCCGGCCCCCAGGATGACGAACAGGCAGACGATCAGGAAACCGGTGAGCAGCAGGCCGTCCATGGTGCCTACTCCACGTGCGCCGGTTCGGATTCGGACGCGGCGAGCTTGCGCCCGCCGAGCACGGCCACGAGCTCATCGACGAAGGCGATCAGCAGGACGGTGACGCCAATGGCCATCGAGAGCTGCGGGATCCACAGCGGCGTCTTGTCCTGGGCGTCGGAGATGGCGTTGAACTCGTAGGACCACCAGGTCATCGTCCAGGAGAACCAGGCGAAAATCGCGGTCAGGAACACAGCGAGGACGAAGCAGCCGATCTCGAAACGCCGCCGCCAGAGCGACGGCAGATGCTGCAGGATCAGCGTTACGCGGATGTGCTCGCCGCGCTTGAGCGTGTGCGCCAGAGCGAAGAAAGAGGCCGCGGCCATGCTGTAGCCGGCGTAGGCGTCGGTGCCGCGAATGTAGAGGCCGAAATAGCTGCCGCCGACCTGCACGAGGATATTCACGAGGATGAGAACCATGAAGGCGCCGGCGATCCAGGCGCAGATTTCATAGGTCCGGTCGAGAACGCGACGCATCGCGGGATTCACCACTTGAGCAGAAAGAAGAAGGGGCCGATCAGGGATCGGCCCCTATGCAGATCGCTACCGGTCAGGACTCCTCAGGAGCCCGTGCGGTAGGCCTTGACCAGCGCTTCACCGTCGGCGCCGGCCCGCTTGAGCCAGTCCTTGGTCAGCTCCTCGCCGAACTTCTGGAAGCCGGCCTTGAGGGCGGGTGGCGGCGGCGCCGCCACGGTCATGCCGTTCTTGCGGAACTCGTCGAAGTAGAACGTGGCAAGACGCGCGCTCTCGGCCCAGCCGCGGGCCTCGGCGACACCGGCCGCCGTCGTCACCGCCCTCTGGGTGGCGGCGTCGAGGCCGCGCCAGGCGCGTTCGTTGACGATGATCATGTTCTTCGGCAGCCAGGCCTGCACATCGTAGAAGAACTTAATGTGCTCCCAGATCTTGATGTCGAAGCCGGTCGAGCCGGAGGAGATCATCGAGTTGACGCGGCCGGTAGCGAAGGCCTGGGCGGCTTCCGCCGCCTGGATCGTCGTCACCTGCATGCCGGCGAGCTCACCGAGGAGACCCGCCGACGAGCCGTAGGAACGGAACTTCAGCCCCTTGAGATCGTCCGTCGTCGCCAGCGCCTTGGGCGAATAGAAGCCCTGCGGCGGCCAGGGAACCCAGTAGAGCAGCCGCATGCCCTGTGCCGCGAGCCGCTTGTCGATGAACGGCTTCTGGGCGTTGGCGAGCTTGCGCGATTCCTCGAAGCTGGTCGCCAGGAAGGGTACGTTATCGGCCCCGAAGATCGCATCCTCGTTGTCGAGGACGACCATCAGCAGCTCGCCGATCTGCGCCTGCCCGGTCTGCACCGCACGCTTGATCTCCGGCACCTTGAACAGCGAGGCGCCCGGATGGACGGTGATCTGCAGCTTGCCTGCGGTCGCGTCCTTGATGTCGTTGGCGAACTTCACCAGGTTCTGCGAATGGAAATTGCCCGCCGGATAGCCGGCCGGCAGGTCCCACTTGGTCTGGGCGGCAGCCGAACCGGCCATGCCCAGGGTTGCGGCAACCGCCAGGGACAGGATCTTGCGCATGAGATACCCCGTTCGTCGTTTATTGGAGAAAGCCCGGCGTTTCAGGCCGGATTTCGCGGCACTGTGCCGGGCCGATCCGCCAACGTCAAGGCAGCGGCCCCTTTAACGCCGTTCGGCCATCAGCGCTGTCAGCGCCCGCCACATACGAAAGAGATCGACGAGGCTGCCCGGGCTCAGCGCCGCGTGGGCATAGCTGTCGAGCAATGTGAGACGCGCCTTGTCGGCGGGTAGCGATGCCGCCAGCGCTTCGCTCTCGGTATAGGGGATGACTGCGTCGTCGCGGCCGTGGACCAGATGGAAGCGCGCGGCCACGCCGCTGAAATCGCGGCCTGCAAGTGTCAGGGCGGCAAGATCGTCGCGGATCGCCCGGGGCAGCCGCTCGACCAGCGCCGGCACGCGATCGGGATCGCGGTTGGCCAGCAACGCGACCACCGCCTCGCCTTCCGGGCCGAGGCCGATTTCGAGATCCCTCACGTCGGCATTGAGGTCCGCCAGCTTGCGGCGGGCCATGGCGGTCAGCGCCGCCCGATCCACCAGATTGTCCAGGCGCTCGGCGTTGGCCAGCACGAACACCCATTTGCCGTAGTCGTTGGGCGTGGCCTGTTGCCAGTCGCCGCCCGGCGGGCGGAAATAGCCGGTGGTGAAGAAGGCCGTGACCGCGGCACTGTCCGAGTAGCCGCCGATCGTCACCACGAACGAAACCCGGCGGCGCAGATCGGGCTCGAGCACGGCGAGGATCGCCGGCCCGGACGCATAAGAGATGGCAGCAACGCCGAGCGGAAGACGGGCGTTCCCGTCAGCGGCCTGGCGCAGGGCACCGGCGATGCGGTCCTTGTCCGATGCCGCGATCCGCTGCTGCGCGAAATTCGGCAGGTTGGGCACGAAGACGGCGAAGCGCTTGCGTGCGAGCGTATCGGCCAGATGCATCAGCCGCGGATCGCGCCGGCCCTCGGGGGCGAGGCCGGGAACCAGGATGAGCACCGCACCGGGTGCGGCGTCAGGACGCTGATAGAGATCGACCTCGCCGGCCGGCCCGTGCAGAGAGCGGCGCTCCGGCCTCGTCTCGCCGCGGCCGGGATCGGCGGCGCTCTGCAGCTGGACCAGCGCGTCGAAGGCATCGAGCGCGTCGCGCGGCGAGCAGGCCGCGAGAGCGGCCAGCAGCAGCGCCGCCGCCAGGCTCCGCATCGCTCAGGCGTGCGAGACGAGCGTGCGCCCCGCCACCGGCAGCCGCGCGGTGAGGATGCGGCCACTGCTTGATTCGGTGATGTAGAGCGTCTTGTTGTCCGGACCGCCAAACGCGGCGTTGGTCGAAGGCAGGCCCTCGCAGTCGATGACATGCGTCGGCCGGCCCAGCCGGTCGAAGCGCCAGACGCCGATGCCGAGCTGGCAGACGATGACCCCGCCTTCGGCGTCGAGCGCCAGGCCGTCGGGCCCGCCTGTGCCGCCCGAGAGCTGGATGAAGGTGCCGACCTTCGCCAGCGTGCCGTCCTTCATCATCGGCAGGCGCCACACCGCGTTGGCGCGCGTCACCGCCAGATAGATCTGGTCCTCGTGTGGATTGAGCACCAGCCCGTTGGGGCTCGGCACCTTGTCGATCAGCAGATCCAGCTTGCCGGCAGCGGTCAGGCGATAGACGCGGCCACTGGGATCCTGCCAGCCGGTCTGGCCCTGATCGGTGAAATAGAGATCGCCGTTGCTGGCGTAGGTCAGATCGTTGAGGCCTTTGAAGCTCTGGCCATTGTGGGTGACGCGCAGCGGCGTCACCGTACCCGTGGCCGGATCGAGATCGAGCAGCCCGCGCTTGTAGCAGGCGATGACCATCTTGCCGTCCTTGCGGATCACCAGGCCGTTCGGCCAGCCATCGTACTCGGCGACCACCGACCACTCACCCGACGGCGTGATCCTGAGGATGCGGCCATTGGCGATGTCGGTGATGAAGAGGTTGCCGGCGCGATCGAAACTCGGGCCCTCGAAGAAGGAGTCGGGCGCCACGCCGCCGCGGTTGCTGTCCACCCATTCGCTGGGCGTCTTCTTGCGCAGCTTCTCGGGCAGGCGGGCGAATTCCTCGGGCACGAGGACCTGGGGCGGCTGGAACAGACTCATGGGGACTCCGTGACGATGATGCCGTCGGCAATCAGGCGGTCGATATCCGTGGCAGCGTAGCCGAGACCGGATAGCAGGTCGCGCGCATCGGCGCCGGTCTTCGGCAGGTCGCGTCGCAGGCCGAAGCGGCGCCCGGCCATCTCCAGCGGCAGCGCCGGCAGCCGGGTCGGCGTGCCATCAGGCAGCGTCACGTCCAGCAACCCGCCCGAGGCATTGAGGTGCGGATCGTCGAACAGGTCCTCGGGCCTGGTGATCGGCGCAAAGGGCAGCCCCGTGGTCTCGCACTTGGCCATCAGTTCCGCCTTGGTAAAGCCCCTGAACACCTCGGCGACGATGGGGATGAGCCGGTCGCGGGCGTGCACGCGCTGCACATTGGTGGCGAGCGCGGTGTCGGCGAGAAGCTCCGGCCGGCCAAAGGCCTCGCAGAACTGCTTCCACTGCGTGTCGCTGACCACGCCGATGAAAATCTGCTGGCCGTCCTTCGTCTCGAAGATGTCGTAGACCGCCCAGGCGGCGACCCGGATCGACATCGGCGGCAGCGCCTTGCCGGTCGTCGCCTTGTAAGCCATGTGCTGGCCCATCAGGAGCACGACGCTCTCGAACAGGGAGCTGGTGACCTCCTGGCCTTCGCCCGTGCGCTGGCGCTGGATCAGCGCCGCCATCACGCCCATGGCGCCGAACATGCCGCCCATGATGTCGATGACGGAGGAGCCCGCCCGCAAGGGGCGGCCGGGCAGACCGGTCATGTAGGCAAGGCCGCCCATCATCTGCGCCACCTCATCGAGCGCCGTTCGGTGCTCGTACGGGCCGGCGAGGAAGCCCTTGTGCGAGGCGTAGATCAGGCGCGGGTTGAGCTTGCGCAGGGAGTCGTAGTCGAGACCGAGCCCGGTCATGGCGCCCGGCCGGAAATTCTCCGTCACCACATCGGCGGTGCCGATGAGACGCAACACGATCTCCCGCCCCTTCGGCGATTTGAGATCGAGGGCGAGGCTGCGCTTGTTGCGGTTGAACATGGCGAAGAAACCGGCACCCGAACCGGTCAGACGGCGCGTGTTGTCGCCCGCTGGCACCGGCTCGATCTTGATCACCTCGGCGCCAAGATCGGCGAGCATCAAGCCGCAGGTCGGCCCCATGACCATATGGGCGAACTCGACGACGCGGATGCCGGAGAGAGGGAGATCGTGGGAAGTCATGGACAAGACACCAGCGCCGCCCCCTAACCCGATCGCTTCGCGATCACCCTCTCCCGCAAGGGGAGAGGGTTACTTGTCACGCACTCACTAAACCTCTCCCCTCGCGGGAGAGGTCGCGAGCGGCAGCGAGCGGGTGAGGGGGGCTTTCGAGCCGAGTGAATTGTCATCACTCCGCGGCGGCCCCGAAGCCCTTGGGCAAACCGGCCATGGCGACGTTGCCGTGGAACTCCGCGCCGGGCAGGGCTTCGGCAATCTGCTGCCGCACGGCCAGAAGTTTTTCGAGGTCGATGCCGGTGCGCAGACCCATGGATTCGAGCATGAACACCAGATCCTCGGTCACCACGTTGCCCGAGGCGCCCGGCGCGTAAGGACAGCCGCCCAGACCGCCGAGTGAAGAGTCTAGGGTCCTGATCCCGGTCTCGAGCGCCGCCGCCGCGTTGGCCAGGCCAAGACCGCGCGTGTTGTGCAGATGGGCCCCCGTCAGCCGGTCGCCGATCTCGCGCCGCACCGCCGTAAACACACGCTTGATCTGCGCAGGATTGGCGTAGCCCACGGTATCGGCGAGGCCGACATCGTCGGCACCCGCCTCGACCAGACCGACGGCGAGACGCACGACGTCCTTCTCCTCGACCGGACCATCGATGGTGCAGCCGAACGCCGTCGACAGCCCGCCCGAGAGCTGCGGGCGCTTGTCCTTCGGCAGCGTGCGCAGGAACTCCGCGATGCGCCGGAACTCGGCCAGCTGATCCTCGGGCGTCTTGCGAACATTGGACAGGCTGTGGCCCCGGCTCACCGAGAGCGGGAAGCTCAGCTTGTGCACGCCCGCTTCCACGCCGCGCTCCGCCCCTTTGAGATTGGGGATCAGCGCCGCCACGCTCAGGCCGGGGATGGTCAACGCGTGCGCCACCACCTCCATCGCATCGGAGAATTGCGGGATCAGCTTGGGCGGCACGAAAGAGCACACCTCGATCTCGCGCACGCCGGAAGCCGCCTCGGCGCTGATCCACGCCTTCTTGGCCTCGGTCGGCATGAACATCTTCGTGTTCTGCAGACCGTCGCGCGGGCCGACCTCGCTGATCTCGACGTCGATGGCGCTCATGGTTCTAGAACTGGGGCGTCAGAATCGTCCGGCCAATGACCTTGCCGGCCTTCAGCTCCGCCAGCGCGGCCGGAGCGTCGTCCAGCGGCCGCGTCCCCATCGGGATGCGCGGCACCTTCCCCTGGCGCACCAGCGCCAGCAATTCCTCCATCTCGCGCAGGCTGCCGGTGTACGAGCCCTGGATGGTAATCGCCCGCTGCGGGATGAACGGCAGCGGGACTGTGATCTGCCCGCCATAAAGGCCGACGACGACCAGCTTGCCGCCTTTGCTGATGCTGTCGAAGGCGAGCTGCACCGTCGTCGGTCCGCCGACCAGGTCGAGCACCGACCAGACGGCACCGCCGGCCGCCTGCTTGAGCTGCGCCACGGCATCGGGTGCTGCGCCGTCGACCGCGGCGACGGCACCGGCTTTCAGCGCCGCCTCGCGCTTGGCCGGGCTGATATCGACGGCGATAGCCGCCTTGCCGCCGAGCGCCTTATGGATGGCGATGCATTGCAGGCCGAGGCCGCCGGCGCCAATGATGACCACAGGATGACGCTGCAGCGTGTCGAACTTGCGCAGCGCGCTGTAGGTGGTGAGGCCGGAGCAGGCATGCGGTGCGGCCTCAGCCGGTGACACGTCGCCGATATCCAGCAGATAGCGCGGATGCGGCGCGATGATGTGATCGCTGTAGCCGCCGGGCTTCTGGATGCCGAGATAGCGCGGGGCCATGCAGTGATTCTCGAACCCTTCCTTGCAGACGTCGCACGTACCGCAGCCGATCCATGGATAGACGAGGCGCTGGTCGCCCGGCTTTACGCCCCTGGCATCGGGCCCGCAGGCCACGACCTCGCCCACCGTCTCGTGGCCGAGCGTGTGCGGCAGCTTCATGCCGCGATCGGCCATGTTGAGCCGCTTGCCGCCGCCCATGTCGAAATAGCCGTCGGCGATGTGTACGTCGCTGTGGCACACGCCGGCCGCCGTCACCTTGAGCAGCACCTCTGTGCCCGTCGGCTTCGGTGTGGGCCGTTCGATGCCCTTGAGTGGCGCGCCGTACTCGACGATGTCGTAGCTCTTCACCAGCGTTCTCCCTTGCTGCCCCGGCATTCAACACCCGGGACGGGGCAGCATCAATATGACTTGGGCAGGCCCAGGACTTTCTCGGCGATGAACGACAGGATGAGCTGCGAGCTCACCGGGACAAGGCGCGGCACCCAGGCCTCGCGCCGGTAGCGCTCCACGTGAAATTCCTTGGCGTAGCCCATGCCACCATGGGTGAGGATCGCCGTTTCACACGCTCTAAATCCTGCTTCGGCGGCGAAATACTTGGCGGCGTTGGCCTCGGCGCCGCAGGGTTGCTTCTGGTCGTAGAGCGTGGCCGCCTTGAGCACCAGAAGATCGGCCGCCTCGAGCTCGACCCACCGCTGCGCCAGCGGATGCTGAATGGCCTGGTTCTGGCCTATCGGCCGGCCGAAGACCACGCGCTCACCAGCGTAACGCGCCGCACGGCGCAGCGCCGCACGGCCCAGCCCGACCGCTTCAGCGGCGATCAGGGCACGCTCCGGGTTGAAGCCGTGCAGGATATAGGAGAAGCCCTTGCCTTCTTCGCCGATGCGGTCGGCGACGGGCACGCGCAGCTCGTCGATGAAGAGTTGGTTCGAATCCACCGCCTTGCGGCCCATCTTGTCGATCTCGCGTGCCTCGATCCGCTGCCGGTCGAACGCCGTATAGAACAGCGTCAACCCCTCGGCCGGACGTGCGTCGTCGCGCGGGCTGGTGCGAGCCAGCAGCAGGATGCGGTTGGTGACCTGGGCGGTGGAGATCCAGATCTTCTGGCCGCTAACCACGTAATGGTCGCCGTTGCGCACTGCTTTGGTCTTCATGCGCAGGGTGTCGAGCCCGGCATTGGGCTCGGTGACAGCGAAGCAGGCCTTGTCCTCGCCCCTGATCAGCGGCGGGAGAAAGCGGCGCTTCTGCTCCTCGCTGCCGAAGACCACGACCGGGTTGAGACCGAAGATGTTCATATGGATCGCCGAGGCGCCGGAGAAGCCCGCGCCCGATTCGGCGATGGTGCGCATCATCAGCGCCGCCTCGGTGATGCCGAGCCCGGCGCCGCCGTATTCCTCCGGCATGGCGATGCCCAGCCAGCCGGCCTCGGCGAAGGCGGCGTGGAAATCGTGCGGGAAGCCGCCCTCGCGGTCGCGGGCCAGCCAGTAGGCGTCGTCGAAACGCTCGGCGACCTTCGCCACCTGCTCGACGATCGAGCGCTGCTCCTCGCTGAGTGTGAAATCCAGGCTCACGGTTTCATATCCCGGGTCCAGAATACCATCGGCTTGGCCGATTCCTCCGGCTCATCGAGATCCGGCCAGCTGAAGACCGTGCGCAGTTCCGGACGCCTGGTGTAGCCGCGTTTCGTCCAGAATTCGTCCAGCGGCACGTAGTCTTTTGGCCGTCGCGGATGGTCGTCCGGCCGCTCAACGGCGCAGAACGCGGCCGTCCTGAAGCCCAGCGCCCGGGCCCGCGCCTCGCGCGCGTTGAAGAAGGCGACACCCACGCCACGGCCGCGATAGGTCGAGAGCAGCACGGACTCGCCGAAATAATAAACGCTGTTGAGATCGATGCCGGCGGCGGTGAACGGTTTCTGCTCGCTCTTACCGGCTTTCACCAGCGGCAGCGCGGTCGAGGCTCCGACGATTTCACTACCGTCGCGAGCCACGACGATAGTTCCCTCGGGCAGGTCGATGTACTTGGCGAGGTACTTCTCCTCGTAGGCGGCGGAGCCCTCGTAGAGATAAGGGAAGTCGCGGAACACCGTGACGCGCAGCCGGGCGAGCGCCGGGATGGCCGGGCGCGTGGCCTCGCCCCACAGGGTCTCTATGGCGAGCGGTGCCGCCATCACTGCACCTGCCGCAGCCAGTCCTTCATGTTGTAGTGATTCGAGATGCGGGTGATCCTGCCGTCCTTCACCTCGAAGAAGGCGCCGACGACCAGCGTGTAGCGCTGGCCCTTGGCCGGCGGCAGGCTGCCGTCGGTGGCGACGTAGGTGCCATCGAGATTGAATTCGGCGGCGGCGCGGGTGCCGGTCGCATCGACCATGACGGCAAGATCGCGCACCTGCTCGCGGTAGGTATCGTTCATGTGGCCGAGGAACTTGCGGAAGGCCGCTTTGCCGGTCTCGCGGCCGCCCTGGCTGATGTCGTGCACCACGTTGTCGTCGAGCAGGGCGAGGAATCCCTCGACGTCCTGGCGGTTGAAGCGCTCGTAGTACTGGCGGATCAGCGCCTCGGTGTTCTCGGTCATGGTGTTCTCTCGGCTAAGGGTCGGGCAAAAGTCTCGCGGCTGAGCAGGGCCATGAGCGAGCCCACCATACAACCCGCCGGCAGCACGGCAAACGCCAGAGCGTAGGCGGAAGCGCCGTAGACCCGGGTGCCCGCGGCAAGCGTGCCGTCCCATTGCAGGTCGAGCAGCAGCCCGAGCAGCGGCTGGAACAGCGCGCCCGAGCCGATCACCGCCGTGTTGATGAATCCGTAGGTGCTGGACGACAGCCCCTCGGGGTTGTGCTCGCGCGCCGAGGCGAAGGCCAGCACCATGCACGAGGCGCCGAAACCATGGATGAAGATCAGCGCCGCCATGCCCGCCGGCGAGAGGCCCGGCAGGTAGAAGACCGCCGCCAGCGCCACTCCGGCCACCGCCGCGGCGATGGCCATGACCGGCTTGCGCCGGCGCCAGTGGTCGGACAACCCACCGAGGAGCGGTGAGCCCAACGCCCAGCCGACGAACATCAGCGACAGGGTGGCCGCGGCGGTGGTGCGCTCCAGGCCGTGCACCGTCACGAGCCACGGCACGCCCCACAGTCCCGCGAAGGCCAGCATCGGCCCGGTCATGGTCAGGCCGAAGACCGCGTTGAGCCAGGTCTGCGGATTACCGGCAACCCGCCGCAGCCCCTCGCCAACACCAATCGAAGAAGCAGCCGCATCCGGTCGGTCGCGAATGACCAGCCAGAGTGCGAGCGCGAACGCCAGAGCGAGCACCGCCAGGGCCATCACCGACGGGCGCCAGCCGACGCTGCCGACGGCAAAGGCCAGCGGCGCCTGGCCGAAGATCGCGCCCACCATGCCGATAGCCTGGGTCAGGCCGCCCATCAGCGCGAAGCGCTGCGGCGGCAACCATTGCGTGATCACGGTCAGCGCGCCGATCCAGGAGAACGCCGCACCAGCACCGACCAGCAGCCGCCCGAGCGAGGCCATCGCCACGCCATCCGCGAGCGCGAAGATCAGGCTGCCCAGCGCGCAGAGGGCCGCGGCCGCCGTGGTCAGGCGGCGTGGGCCGACCCGGTCCAGCAGCACGCCGATGGGAATCTGCAGACCGGCGTAGGCGTAGAAGTAGAAGGCCGAGAGATGGCCGAGGATTGCCGCACCGACGGCGAAGTCGCGCATCAGCTCCTCGACCATGACGCTCGGCGAGACGCGTTGCAGGAAGGCGTAGAAGAAGAACAGCGCGGCGATCAGCCACGCGGCCAGCGCGCGGCCGCGACCCGCGCTGGAAAGGGGTACCGACGTCACGGAGCGGAGATTAGCCGCCGGACGCCGCTTGGGCTACGATCCTGCAGCTGCTTTCGAGGAGACGTGAATGTACCGGTTCATTGCCTTGCTGCTCTGCGCGGTGTCGGTCCTCTTCAGTGCCGAGGCCCAGGCGCAGTCCGCCTATCCGTCCCGGCCCGTGCGTTTCATCGTGCCCTTCCCGCCCGGCCCGGCCGAAGTGTTCGTCCGGCTCTACGCCCAGAAGCTGCAGGAGCAGACCGGACAGCCTTTCCCGGTCGAGACCCGCCCCGGCGCCACCGGCACGGTCGGCGCCCAGGCCGTGGCCCGCGCGGCGCCCGACGGCTACACGCTGCTCGGCACCGTCGACCTGCCGATGGTCAAGGCTCCGGCGCTGCTCAAGCTGACCTACGATCCGGCGACCGATCTCATCCCCATCGCCATCGTCGCCGAGGATTTCAACGTGCTCGCCGTGCACCCCTCGGTGGGCGCCCGGACGATGCCCGCCCTCGTCGCCGCCGCGAAAGCCAGGCCCGGCGCGCTCAACTTCTCCTCGGCCGGCAACGGCTCGCCCGGCCATATGTGCGGCGAGATGATCAAGGGTGCGGGCGGCATCGACATGACCCACGTGCCCTATAACGGTGCCGGACCTTCGGTGACGGCGCTGCTCTCGGGCGAGGTGCAGGTCTTCTGCGGTCCGCCCGCCGTGCTCCTGCCGCACATCAGCGCCGGCAGCATCGTTGCCACGGCGGTGACCGGCGAAAAGTCGTCGGCGCTTCTTCCTGGCGTTCCGCCGATTGCCGAGACCTGGCCGGGCGTGAGCATCACCAACTGGTACGGCTTCTTTGCGCCTTCCGGCACGCCCGATGCCATCGTCGAGCTCCTGCGTCGCGAGATGCGCAAGGCCTTCGACGACCCGGCGGTGCAGCAGCGCCTCGGCACCATGGGCCTCGAGCCGCGCTGGCTCGACGGCGCCGCCAGCACGGCGCGCATCCGCGCCGATCTCGCCAAATGGGGCAAGGTGGTCAAGGACGCGAACATCAAGGCCGATTGAACGTCCGCTCCTGCACATCATGACGAAGCGCCCCAACTTCCTGCTGCTGATGACCGATCAGCACCGGGCGGACCATCTCGGCTGCTACGGCAACACGGTGGTGCGCACGCCGCATATCGACAGCATCGCGGCCAGCGGCGTGGCCTTCGACCGTTTCTATGTCGCTTCGCCCATCTGCATGCCCAACCGGGCCACGCTGATGACCGGGCGCATGCCGTCGGTGCACGGCGTGCGGCACAACGGCATGCCGCTGCCGCTCGAAGCCACGACCTTCGTCGACCGGCTGCGTCAGGCCGGCTACCGCACGACGCTGGTCGGCAAGGCGCATCTGCAGAACATGACCGGCGACCCGGCAAACATGCCGCCGGACAGATACGCCAGCGGCGGCCCGAAAAGCGTGGCCGGGCTGGTGCCGGCGGAGCGATCGGGTCCTGGCCGCTACGATCAGGAACTGGCGCCCAAATGGCGCGATGATCCGGCGCACGATCTCGACCTGCCCTATTACGGCTTCGAGAGCGTCGATCTGGCCATCGACCACGGCGATCAGGTCGAGGGCCACTACACCCGATGGCTGCGCCAGAAGCGCAACGACGCCGACTCGTTGCGCGGGCCCGAGAACGCCCTGCCCTCCCCCGACTACGACACGCCGCAGGCCTGGCGGACCCGGCTGCCCGAGGAGCTCTACCCGACTTCCTACATCGCCGAGCGCATGCTAGCGCGGCTCGAGGACTGCGCCGCCGACCCGGCAAGGCCGTTCTTCCTCAAATGCTCCTTCCCGGATCCGCATCATCCCTTCACGCCGCCGGGGCGCTACTGGGGCCTGTACGACCCCAGGGAGATCGAGCTGCCGGCGAGCTGGAACCTCGATCGCGCCAAGGCGCCGCCGCATCTGCGCTGGGCGCTCGACCAGCGCGACAGCGGCAAGGCCGCCAAACACTCACCCGCCCTTTTCGCCTGCAGCGAGCGCGAGGCGCGGGAGGCGACGGCACTGACCTACGGCATGATCAGCATGGTCGACGACGCCATCGGCCGCATCCTCGACCGGCTGAAGGCGCTGGGCCTCGCCGAAAACACCATCGTCATGTTCACCGCCGACCACGGCGACTACATGGGCGACCATCAGCTCATGCTGAAGGGCCCGATGCACTACCAGGCCCTGGTGCGGGTCCCGTTCATCTGGCGCGAGCCTGACGGCGGCGCACGCGGCCGGCGCAGCGCACTGGCCTCCACGCTCGACATCGCCCGCACCGTGCTGGAGCGCGCCGGGCTGGAGCCCTATCAGGGCCTGCAGGGGCTCTCGCTGCTCCCCTCCGTCAACGGTTCGCGCGACGGCCGCGACGCCGTCCTGATCGAGGAGGAAGGCCAGCGGGTCTACCTGAGCTTCAACAGCCGCGTGCGCGTGCGCACGCTGGTGACCGAGCGCCACCGCCTCAGCCTCTACGACGGTGTCGAATGGGGCGAGCTCTACGATCTCGCCGGCGATCCCCACGAGCTCGACAATCTCTGGGACGATCCCCAGTCAGCGGGCCTGCGCGCCGCGCTGACCGAACGGCTGGCGCGGACGATGGTCGCCCATTCCGACACCAATCCCTATCCGAGCGGCCTCGCCTAGGGCAACCGGTGGACCCGCTCGCCGCATCGGAACCGACGATCCCTTACATCGCAGACGCCGTCATCCTGATGGCCTCGGCGGTAGTGGCGGTCGCGACCCTCCATCGTCTGCGCATCAGTCCGGTCGTCGGTTATCTCGTTGCCGGCCTCGTGATCGGTCCCGCCGGCTTTGGCCTGATCGGCGACGTCGAGGCCGTCCGCACCTTCGCCGAACTCGGTGTCGTCTTCCTGCTTTTCATGATGGGGCTCGAACTCTCGTTCCAGCGCCTGAAAGCCATGCGCCGGCTCGTCTTTGGCCTGGGCGGATTGCAGGTATTGCTCTGCACCGGCGCCATCGCCATAGCGGTGAACCTCCTCGGCTATCGCGGGCCCGAGTTGCTGGTCATCGGCGGTGCCCTGGCCCTGTCCTCGACCGCCGTCGTCATGCAGGTGCTGATCGAGCGCGGCGAGGCGGCCTCGCGCGTCGGGCGCACCAGCTTCGCCATCCTGCTGCTGCAGGATCTGGCCGTCGTGCCTCTGCTGGTTACGGTCAACGTCCTGGGCGGTGGTGCCGAGACCCTGGGATGGGCCCTGGCGATCACCGGCATCAAGGCGCTGGCGGCGGTCGCGCTTATCCTGGTCCTTGGACGCTACGCCCTGCGCGAGCCGTTCCGCTGGGTGGCCGGCACGCGCAGCAACGAACTCTTCATGGCGCTCGCCCTGCTCGCCGTGCTCGCCACCGGCTGGCTGACGCACATTGCCGGCCTGTCGATGGCGCTCGGCGCCTTCCTCGCTGGCCTGCTGCTGGCCGAGACGGAGTTCCGCCCGCAGGTCGAAAGCGATGTCGGTCCGTTCAAGGGATTGCTGATCGGCCTGTTCTTCATCGCCATCGGCATGTCCATCGACATCGGCTTCGTCCTGCGCAACGCGCCCGCTCTCGTCGCGGCAGTGGCCGGGGTGATTGCGGTCAAGGCGGCGATCATCGCCACGCTGTGCCGGATGTTCGGCGAGCCGCGGGGCGTGGCGGTGCGGGCCGGCCTGCTGCTCGGCCCCGGCGGTGAATTCGCCTTTGTCGTCCTGACGACGGCCATCGCCCGTCAGGTGCTCGACGATGCGACCGCCCAGTTCCTGCTCGCAACCACCACCCTCTCGATCCTGCTGACCCCGGGCATCGCCGCCACCAGCGCCTGGCTGGAGCGGCACTACGCCGGCAAACGTGCAGCGCGCGACGTCGGCGCCCCCGAAGGCGAGGACGACGCTTACCGCGATCATGTGGTCATCGCCGGCTTCGGTCGTGTCGGGCAAACCATCGCAACCCTGCTGAGCAAGCAGAAGGTGACCTACGTCGCCGTCGATCTGGATCCGCAACGCGTGCGGGAATGGCGCGGGCGCGGCGTGCCGGTCTTCTTCGGAGATGCCAGCCGCGACGAGGTGCTCGACCGACTGGGTGCGGGCAAGGCAGCGGCGCTGATCGTCACCCTCGACAACCCCGGCGCCGCCGAGCGCACCCTGACCCATTGCCGCCGCCGCTGGCCGGAGCTGCGCATCTTCGTGCGCGCCCACGATGAGACACACCTGGCAGAGCTGCGGCGTCTTGGAGCCTCGGCCGTGGTGCCGGAAACCCTGGAGTCCAGCCTGATGCTGGCGCGCTATGCCCTGGAATCACTCGGCACGCCGGCCGAGGCGGCCGAAAGCCTCGCCGCCGAGGTCCGCCAGGCCGGCTACACGCGTTCCGACGGAACACCGCCGAGCGGCACGGCGACGTAGGCGCCGAACTCCGTCACGAAGTCGACGGCGACGCAGGCGTGCACCTTGCCCTGCCGGTCGTCGAAGGTGGCGCGCTCACCGACCGGGAAGACCGGCTGGTGCCAGACCCCCGGGTCGATATGCACGCCGTAGCGGCCGTCGCAGAGAAAGGCGACAAAACTCTCGGGCTTCACGTCGTCACCCGGTTTGGCCAGCAGCGCCACATACGCCGCCCCGCCACGCGGAAAGAAAATCTGCCCGCCATCGGGATGGTAGTTCGCCTCGTGGGTGTAGAGCCGCGTCAGGTCACGCGGGGCGACGTCCTCGCGCGCCGTGGCCGGATCGTCGAACCAGCCTGTGACGTACCCGCGCCCCACCGCGTGGTTGACCGCGTGCTGGATCTGGCCGCGGCGCACCATCTCGAACGTGTCCTCGACCACCCCGCCCTCGTTGCCCGTCCCGTCAACGATCGGCCGCCAGCCGGGCTGCGGCCAGGTGACGATGGTGACCTTGCCGGTCTTGAAATCCTCGACCAGATGGCCGTAGCCCTTCAGGCTTTCCGGCGTCGCCCGCACCAGCGGCGCCGTGATCACGCGGGCCTCGCCGCGCGCGATCGAGGGCATCTTCGCCAGGTCGACCCCGGCAAAATTCGAGAACAAAGTGTCGTCGGGCATGACAGCGCCTTTCCGGTGTATATGCTTAGGATAAACAGGGAGACGACAATGCTCCAGCGCTGCCTGATCGCTCTCGCCGTCCTGCTCGCCGCTCCCAGCCTGCTGTCCACGGCGGCGGCACAGGATCGCATGCCGATCATCGACACCCACGTCCACTACAGCCAGCCGGCCTGGGGCGTGCACGACCCCGCCGCCGTGTTCAAGGCGTTCGACGAGGCCGGCGTCTCCTGCGCCCTCGTGTCGAGCTCACCGGACGACGGCACGCTGACCCTGCAGAAGACCGCTCCCGACCGGGTGGTGCCCGTGCTGCGGCCCTACCGGGAGGGTGTGACCTCCTCCAACTGGTTCGCCGACGAGGCCACGCCGGCCTATCTCGAGGGCCGGCTGAACCAGCGCGCCTACAAGGGGATCGGCGAGTTCCACCTGTTCAGCGAAGGCTCGGCCGCCACGCCGGTGGTGCGCAAGGTGGTCGAGATGGCGGTGGCCCGCGACATCGTCGTCCACGTGCATTCGGGCGCCGGGCCCGTGCGCGTACTGCTTTCCATGGACCCGCGGCTCAAGGTCTTCTGGGCCCATGCCGGCATGAGCGAGTCGCCCGACACGGTCGCCGAAATCCTCGGGCGCAACGCGCGGGTGATGACCGAGGTCTCCTTCCGCGCCGGCGAGATCGGCGGCGACGGCGGCATATCCCCGGCCTGGCGCACGCTCTTCCTGCGCTACACCGACCGCATCATGATCGGCACCGACACCTACGTCACCAGCCGCTGGGACTCTTACGGCAGGCTGATCGACGAGCACCGCAAATGGCTCTCGCACCTGCCCAAGGCGACCGCCGAAGCCATCGCCTGGCGCAACGCCCAGCGCATCTTCGGCGCCTGCGCCGGAAAGCAGCTGACCAACTAGGGAGCGGCCTCACACGGTCCTGAAGCGGCACCGCCGCGTCGAATTGGCGCTCTCTCGACGCCCTCGATCGGCAAAAACCCCTGCTTTTTCGCGCCAACCCCCGGCTTTCCGGGCTTATTTGCTCGGGTAGCAGACTCATCTTTCATCCACAGCCCAACCCCTTGTCACGCCACGACAAGGCGGGCGCGAGTAGACGAAAATCTATAGACAGTTTGAAGGGGTCCGAGCCGGGGCCACCCCGAATCCTTTCGTCCGATCAAGGCCTTGCAAAATCGCCGTTAATCTTTCTCTGGCGGCGGTTTTTCGCAGTTTTCCGCCATTCCTCAACTGCGCTCTTGTCACCCCCGGCGGCGGCGGCAACCGCCGGGGCTTCTACTACGCCTTCACCATGTCAAAGAGCCAACCCGGACATATGGTGGACGAATTGGCTATTACAAGACCCCCGGCTTGCTTGACTGGTTATACGAATCTTTCTAGCGTTGCGTTGGCCTTAAGCACAGGCCGGTGTGCCCACCACGCGAAGCAACGCAGTGCTTTTTTAAATCTACTTTCATGATCCCTCCCTTTGGGCGGGCTTGATTGGCAGTGGGCACACAGTCGGGTCCGTGATCGAAGGAATGGACCATGACGCTTACGAACCAACGGCAAACCCTGAAAACAATTGCTAAGCGTTTCGCACGCACGAGACGCATTGCGCATCACGACGCGCTCGATCTGATCGCAAGCAAGCTGAAACAGCCCCACTGGAATGCTTTGACCACCGCATGGAATAAGGGCTGGCGGCCAAAGCCCGAAGCTGTTGAAGCTCTCGCCAGCGCCGAGCACGGCGTCGCCTCCGATGTGATGGCAATTCCAATTCTTGGCATAGGCCAAGGGGTCAAAGAGCACGGGCATATAGACGGCCATCCCTACTTGCTAGAAATCGATTTCGAAGTGGTGATGGGGGAGATTGGGTGGTGGTGCATCTTGCTAGAGCACGCACCGTCAGCAAAGCCGACGATCGAGATCTACGATCAAAGCAAAGACAATCCGATCTTGAATCCCCAATTCAAGGCGAAGGCGCTGGCAATCTGTAACGAAGCCGTTGAAAGGCTCCGTGGCCGGATTGCCGCGGATTGGCCTCGGAGATCAACAAAGCCGAACGCAGACGGCCAAACACAGCACCCCTTGTCGAAGGATGTAGCGAGCAAATGGTATTGCCTTCACTGTGATGGCGCGTTCACGGGCTCGCAGATGGCTGACAATATGTGGCACTGCCCAAAATGCAGCGCGACGCCCATAGACATTTTTGCAACTCCGTTCTGGAAACAGCTCAACTCGACCAAGCGCCGCTCGTCCACAAAGGAACGATAAGCAGAATCGAGCCCCACGGGCCGGAAAGTGAAGGAATGGCGTAGACCAGAGCTACACAGTCCAAGCTTTCCGCCTGAAGGGCGCTGGTCTGTTCACGGCGATAGAGCTGCGCGGGCCGAACTTACCAGCTTCAATGCGTATCAAATTCGTCGAGTTCGAGCCCGTATTCCATGTGGGCATAGAGTTCCAGGAGGTATTGGGCGACCGGATCTCTTACTTCGATAAAACGGACCTGCATTGCCCTAACCAATTCTATTTGCCGATGAAATTCCGGCATGAACGTTTCGTCCTTGGCGAGGTGCGATCGCGAACCTTCGGTCACGTACGTGGCCAACTTTCCGAGTACGCGGCGTGCCCTTTTGAATGCGAATGAAGCAGAGTAATGACTCTTCACCACATGGCCACGCAGGCGTCCCTGAAGATTGCGTGTGCGCCCCACATGAACAGGCCTACCTTCTTCAAAGAAGGCATAGACGCCGGCCTTGTTTTTCTGCGCCGTGCTTCCGCGTTCACTAAGAGGTTCTGAGTTGGCGAGTTTCTGAAACAACGCTGGGATAGCGGTTGTCGCCCTAAGGAAGTGCTCATTCATTTCGACCCCCTATATATTGTTCGAAATTATTCGAGAATCAGGGATTAGAGAAATTTGTTCACCCTGCCCCCGACTTGCGCGGCTCGCTACGGTCGCGGTGGCGCAATGACCCGCGAAGGTTGAGTGAGGAAGCATGACCGAGAATGAGGGTCGAAGATTCCTGGTTGATGAGGCCCGACTACCCTCGGGATTTCCGACTCATCGACATAGCGCGGAGTTCTGGGCGGCACTCGGTCGCGCAGTCGCCACGTTCGGATTTCTTGAAGAAATTTTAGGAAAAGCCATTTTCGCCCTCACCGGAACGCGTCGCGTCTCCGAGGACAAATTTCAAGAGGAATATGAAAAATGGCTGCCAACCCTGGAACGAGCACTCAGTGACCCCTTGGGTGGATTGATCGACTCATATGGCAAGGCATTTCGTACCAATGAGGCCACGACCGTAAAGAATATGGATGAGCTACTAAGCCTACTAAGAAAAGCGTCCACTATCCGAAACGTACTCTGTCACGGTTCATGGCGCATTCCTGATGCCCTGGGGAGGTCCTTGCCGTTGTTCGTCGATAAGAATCAGAGGATATTTGAGACACCGATCGATATTGCCTATCTCAATCAAGTGCAGCGGCATGTGAGTGAGTTGATCTGTGCCGTAATCAACAGCGTGACACACATGGGTTGGAAATTTCCCGGCTCGAATGGGCCCGGCATTCCGATTGATATTCGAGCCGCCGAGACCGATCGAGAGAAGAAGTAAGGGCACCTCACCCTCCCGTCGCTAACGCGACGGGCCCCTCCCTCTCCCCCGCTCCGCGGCGGAGAGGGGTTCCTGCTCAGCAGAACGGGTCGCGCGGTTCGATGTCGTCGAACTCGTGGATCGTGCGGTCGCTCGCCGCGTCGATTTCGACGAGGCGCACCGGGTAGCCCCAGAGATTGGCGATGTGGCGCAGCACGCGCCTTGCGTCCTCGCGCTCGAGGCCGATGCCGTCGCGCTGGCGATGGTGCAGGACGAGGCGCCGGTCGCCGGTCAGGTCGACGTCGACCACCTGGATGTCGGGATCCTGGACGGCGATATCGTACTGGCGGGCCAGCGCCTGGCGCACCTCGCGGTAGCCGCGCTCGTCATGGATGTCGCGCACCACGATCTCGGAAGCGCTCGCCTCGTCGCGCAGGCGGAAGAGCTTCATCTTGCGCATCAGGTGCGGGCTGAGGAACTGCAGGATGAAGCTCTCGTCGCGATAGTCGCGCCACACGCCGCGCAGCGTGCCCCAGGGATCGCCGTTGCCGGCAATCGACGGGAACCAGGCGCGGTCCTCTTCGGTCGGCGTCGTGCAGATGCGGGCGATGTCTTCCATCATGTGGAAGCCGAGCCAATAGGGGTTGATGCCGCCGTAATGCTGATCGTCGAAATCCGGCTGGCGCACCACCGCGGTGTGCGAGTCGAGGATCTCCAGCATCGCGCCCTCGGAAAGCTGGCCGCGCGCGTAGAGCGCCTCCACCGTCTTGTAGTGGACGTAGGTGGCGCAGCCCTCGTTCATCACCTTGGTCTGCTGCTGCGGATAGAAATACTGGGCCAGGTGTCTCACAATGCGCAGCACCTCGCGCTGCCAGGGCTGCAGGCGCGGCGCCACCTTCTCGAAGAAATAGAGCAGGTTCTCCTCGGGCAGGCGCAGGCGCTGCTTGCGCAAGGCGGCGTCGTCGATCTCCGCTTTCGAGCCCGCAGGGCGCGGCACGGTGCGCCAGATGTCGTTGTACACGCTCTCCTGGTACTGCTGGCGCTCGCGCTCGCGCTTTTCCTCGCCGCGCAGGTCGGTCTGACGCTTGCGAGGGTAGCGATGCACGCCGTGGGACATCAGCGCGTGCGCCGCGTCCAGCAGCCGCTCGACGTTGCGCTGCCCGTACCGCTCCTCGCAGCGGGCGATGTAGGACTTGGCGAAGTCGAGATAGCCGAGGATGCTGCCGGCGTCGGTCCACTGGCGGAAGAGCTGGTTGTTCTTGAAGAAATGGTTGTGGCCGAAGGCCGCGTGGGCGATGACCAGCGCCTGCATCGACATGGTGTTCTCTTCCATGACGTAGCTGATGCAGGGGCTGGAATTGATGACGATCTCGTAGGCCAGGCCGCGGTAACCCTTGCGGTACATCGCCTCGTTCTGGGCGAACTGCTTGCCGAACGACCAGTGCTTGTACATGAGCGGCATACCGATCGAGGAATAGGCGTCGAGCATCTGCTCGGCGGTGATCACCTCGATCTGGTTCGGATAGACATCGAGGCCGAACTCGCCGACGGCGACGCCCTCGATGGCCTCGTAGACGCGGCGCAGCCGCTCGAAATCCCAGTCCGAGCCGGAGACCAGGATGTCGGACGGGGCGCGCGGGATGGCGGTCATCAGGCGGCCGCCCGCTCGCGGGAGAAGAGGTCGCGGAACACCGGGAAGATCTCGGTCCGCCGCCGCACCTTGCGCATGGCGAGGTTGGCGCCGGGCTTGCGCAGCACCTTGTAGGCGCTCCACAGCTCGGTGTCGGGCGCCGTCCAGTCCTTGTCCTCGGAGCCGACCTCGACATAGGCGAAGTACTGGCAGAGCGGCAGCAGCACTTTCTCCAGCATCGCTACCGCCTTACCGTTGTCATCGCAGGTGTTGTCGCCGTCCGAGGCCTGGGCGGCGTAGATGTTCCAGTTGGCCGGTGAATAGCGCTGGTCGATGATGCGCTTCATCTCCTCGAGCGCCGTCGAGACGACCGTGCCGCCGGTCTCGGTCGAGTAGAAGAAGGTGTTCTCGTCGACCTCCTGCGCCTCGTGGGTGTGGCGGATGAACACCACCTCGACATGGCGGTAGCGCCGCTTCAGGAACAGGTAGAGCAGCATGTAGAAGCGCTTGGCCAGATCCTTCATGTGCTCGGTCATCGAGCCCGAGACGTCCATCAGGCAGAACATCACGGCCTGGGCGATCGGCTTGGGCACCGGCTCGAAGCGCCGGTAGCGCAGATCGTGCGGGTCGATGAAGGCGATGCGCTTGCGGCGCGCCAGGATTTTGGCGTGCTCGGCCTCGAGCTCGGCCAGCAGGGCGGGATCGCCGCCGGTTTCCTTGAAGTCGGCGATACGCGCCTCCAGCGCCTCGAGAGTGCCGAGACCCGGCCGATGCAGGGCCATGCGGCGCGACAGCGAGTGGCGCATGGTGCGCACCAGGCTGAGGCTGGCCGGCGAACCACTGACCTGGAACCCGGCGCGGGCGTAGGCCGGAAATTCGGTCTGCTTCATCGCCTTCTTGGCCAGATCGGGCAGCTCCAGATCATCGAGGAAGATGCTGAGAAACTCCTCCTTCGACAGGACGAAGTGGAAAGCGTCCTCGCCCTCGCCGTCGGGGCTGCCCTCGGAGCCGCCGCCACCGCTGCCGCCCTGCGGCCGTGGAATGCGGTCGCCCTTCACGAATTCCTTGTTGCCGGGCAGGACGTGGTCGCGGTCGCCGCCCTGGCGCGCGTGGTGGAAGGTCGGCTCGCGCAGATCGTCGACCGGGATCGAGATCTTCTCGCCGTCAGCCACGTCGGCGACGCCGCGACTCCTGGCCGCATCGCGCACCGCGTCCTGGATCTGGCGGCGCGCGCGCCGCAGGAAGCGCTGGCGGTTGGCCAGGCTCTTGCCGCGCGGGTTCAGCCGCCGGTCGATGATGTCCACGAGCCCCAGCCTTTCCGGTAGCGCTACGTGTCTACTCCGTCACCCCGGCGAAGGCCGGGGTCCAGGGGCCAAGCAGCGTGACACTTGCCCTGGATTCCGGCCTTCGCCGGCATGACGACCCAAAAGCGGAACCGGCGCGCATCTACACGTCCCGCTTCTATCCCGCCTGCTTGACGCGCATGTACCACTCGACCAGCCGGCGCACCTGGCGCTCGGTGTAGCCGCGGGTCATCATGCGCCTGACGAACTCCGTGTGCTTCTTCTCGGTCTCGGAATCCTTCTTCGAGCCGAAGCTGATCACCGGCAGCAGGTCCTCGACCTGGCTGAACATCCGGCGCTCGATGACCTGGCGGATCTTCTCGTACGAGGTCCAGGACGGGTTCTTGCCGTTGTCCTGGGCGCGGGCGCGCAGCGCGAACTTCACCACCTCGTTGCGGAAATCCTTGGGGTTGGCGATGCCCGCGGGCTTCTCGATCTTCGACAGCTCCTGGTTCAGCAGCTCGCGGTTGAGCAGCTGGCCGGTGTCGGGATCCTTGAAGTCCTGGTCCTCGACCCAGGCGTCGGCGTAGTCGACGTAGCGGTCGAAGAGGTTCTGGCCGTAGTCGCTGTAGGATTCGAGATAAGCCTTCTGGATCTCGTTGCCGATGAACTCGGCATAGCGCGGCGCCAACTCGCCCTTGATGAACTCGATGTACTTCTTCTCGATCTCGGCCGGGAACTGCTCGCGGCGGATCGACATCTCCAGCATGTACATGAGATGCACGGGATCGGCCGCGACCTCGGTCGTGTCGTAATTGAAGGCCTGCGACAGGACCTTGAAGGCGAAGCGGGTCGAGATGCCCTCCATGCCCTCGTCGACGCCCGCGGCATCGCGGTACTCCTGCATCGACTTGGCCTTGGGGTCCGTCTCCTTGATGTTCTCGCCGTCGTAGACGCGCATCTTGGAGAACAGGTTGGAGTTCTCGTGCTCCTTGAGGCGCGAGAGCGTGCAGAAGCGGGCCAGCATCTCCAGCGTGGCTGGCGCGCAGGGCGCCGTCACCAGATCGGAGCCGCGGATCAGCTTGTCGTAGATCCTCTGCTCCTCGGTCACCCGCAGGCAGTACGGCACCTTGACCACGCAGATGCGGTCGATGAAGGCCTCGTTGTTGCGGTTGCTCTTGAAGTTCTGCCACTCCGACTCGTTGGAGTGCGCCAGGATGATGCCCTGGAAGGGCAGCGCGCCGATGTTCTCGCTGCCGACGTAGTTGCCTTCCTGCGTCGCTGTGATCAGCGGGTGCAGCATCTTGATCGGCGCCTTGAACATCTCGACGAATTCGAGCAGGCCCTGGGTGCAGCGGTTGAGCCCGCCGGAGTAGCTGTAGGCATCGGGATCGTTCTGGCTGAAGGCCTCGAGCTTGCGGATGTCGACCTTGCCGACGAGGGTGGAGATGTCCTGGTTGTTCTCGTCGCCCGGCTCGGTCTTGGTGACACCGATCTGCTTGAGCCGGGACGGGTAGAGCTTGACCACCCGGAAGCGGGTGATGTCGCCGCCGAACTCCTCCAGGCGCTTCACTGCCCAGGGCGACATCAGCCCGGAAAGGCGCCGCATGGGGATGCCGAACTTCTCCTCCAGCGCCTTGCCGAAGCGCTCGGGGTCGAACAGGCCGAGCGGGCTCTCCAGCAGCGGGCTCAGCTCCTGGCCGGCCTTGAGGACGTAGATCGGCTCCTTCTCCATCAGCGCCTTGAGGCGCTCGGCCAGCGACGACTTGCCGCCGCCCACGGGCCCCAGCAGGTAGAGGATCTGCTTGCGCTCCTCCAGCCCCTGCGCGGCGTGGCGGAAGTAGCCGACGATGCGCTCGATCGTCTCCTCCATGCCGTAAAAATCGGCAAAGGCCGGATAGACCTTGATCGTGCGGTTGAGGAAGACGCGGGACAGCCGGCTGTCGCGCGCCGTGTCGACGATCTCGGGCTCGCCGATGGCGGCGAGCATCCGCTCGGCGGCCGAGGCGTGGCGCATCGGGTCGTTGCGGCAGCCGTCGAGATACTCCTGCAGCGTCATCTCGACCGCGCGTCGCCCTTCATGGGCGCGGGAATAATCGGCAAAGATGTCGTTCAACGGGGCTGTATCGGGCATTGCCAGTCACTCCACGAGACTTCGAACGCCGCCTTCTGGCTGATAACGGGACAGTCGCGCTCTTAGTTCACGGGACTTTGGCGACTTGGCTCTCCTCATGAAATTGTGAGCTTCATGAAGGAAATGCCTCATCCGAAAGAGCGCGGCGCCATCCAGGGCGACAACATTGCGGGTCCACAGAGTCCTATGGCGGCACCGCACCGGCTTCTGTAGTCGCCCGATCGGGGTATCGCAGTTAATGTCGCCGGGGTGAGTCTTTGCCGCACCTCTTCTCAGGGTCTCGCCTAACCCGCTTGGGTGCAGCGCATCGCTCGCCTGGCCATGCGGCCAGCGCATTGATCGGACTGCACAACTCGCCGGCAGCCCGGCCGGGGGTTTCCCTGCTTTTAATAGGGGTATTGCCGTCCCGTGGCGGCGCTCCGCTTGTCCTTGACCCCCACTAGGGGAAGGTGCCCAATTATGGCCTCCGGCGCCTCGCAAGCTGCGGATTCGCCGGCAAGAAAAGTGAAACGGGGTAACGCCACCACCAGCCTGCACTTTGGACTATCATCGTCGCGTGCTGCCCGGATCACGGGTGGCCTCGGGAGAACGCGTGTGAAGCCAACCGACATCCGTGCGCCGGACTATTTCCACAAGGTCGTCGACTGCCAGTGGGCGTGCCCTGCCCACACGCCGGTGCCCGAATACATCCGCCTGATCGCCGCCGGGCGCCACGCCGACGCGTACATGATCAACTGGAAGTCCAACGTCTTCCCCGGCGTGCTCGGGCGCACCTGCGACCGTCCCTGCGAGCCGGCCTGCCGCCGCGGCCGCGTTGAAGAGGAGCCGGTGGCCATCTGCCGGCTGAAGCGCGTCGCCGCCGACTACAAGGGCGACGTCAGCGGCCGGATGCCGAAACCCGCAGCGAAGAAGAATGGCAAGCGCGTGGCGCTGATCGGCGCCGGCCCCGCTTCGCTCACGGTGGCGCGCGACCTGCTGCCGCTCGGCTATCACGTCGTGCTCTACGACGGCGACCCCAAGGCCGGCGGGATGATGCGTACGCAGATCCCGAAATTCCGCCTGCCCGAGACGGTGCTCGACGAGGAGGTCGACTACATCCTCGGGCTCGAGCCCGAGCTGCGCCTGGGCCAGAAGGTCGAGAGCCTCAAGGCTCTGCTCGCCGAAGGCTACGACGCCGTCTTCGTCGGCTCGGGCGCGCCGCGCGGCCGCGACCTCGACATCCCCGGCCGCCAGGAGGCCAAGGCCAACATCCACGTCGGCATCGACTGGCTCTCCAGCGTCTCTTTCGGCCATATCGAGAGCATCGGCAAGCGGGTGATCGTGCTGGGCGGCGGCAACACGGCGATGGATTGCTGCCGTTCCTCCAAGCGTCTGGGCGGCGAGACGGTCACGGTCGTCGTGCGCTCCGGCTTCGAGGAGATGAAGGCGAGCCCGTGGGAGAAGGAGGACGCGATGCACGAGGGCATCCCGATCCTCAACTTCCTCGTGCCCAAGGCCTTCGTCCACAAGAACGGCAAGCTCACCGGCATGACCTTCGACAAGGTCAAGGCCGAGTACGACGCCAAGGGAAGGCGCAACCTGGTACCGACCGGCGAGCCCGAGACGCTGATCGAATGCGACGACGTGCTGGTCGCCGTCGGCCAGGAGAACGCCTTCCCCTGGATCGAGCGCGACATCGGCATCGAGTTCGACAAGTGGAAGATGCCGGTGGTCGACACCACGACCTTCCAGTCGACCAATCCCAAGGTCTTCTTCGGCGGCGACGCCGCCTTCGGACCCAAGAACATCATCTGGGCCGTGGCCCACGGCCATGACGCCGCCATCTCCATCCACAAGATGCTCGAAGGCGAGGACATCACCGACCGGCCGCCGCCGACGGTGAACCTCGCCAGCCAGAAGATGGGCATCCACGAGTGGAGCTACGACAACGACATCTCGAACGACCAGCGCTACAAGGTGCCGTGGCGCGAGACGAGCGAGACGCTGAAGAACATCCGCCTCGAGGTCGAGCTCGGCTTCGACCCCAAGCTCGGCTTCGCCGAGGCGCAGCGCTGCCTCAACTGCGACGTCCAGACGGTGTTCGCGCCCAATCTGTGCATCGAGTGCGACGCCTGCGTCGACATCTGCCCGATGGATTGCATCACCTTCACGCCCAACGGCGAGGAGGATGAGCTGCGCGGGCGGCTGATGGCCCCGGCCAAGAACAAGACCCAGGACCTTTACGTCTCGTCCGAGCTCAAGACCACGCGCGTCATGGTCAAGGACGAGGATGTCTGCCTCCATTGCGGGCTGTGCGCCGAGCGCTGCCCCACCGGGGCCTGGGACATGCAGAAATCCTTCATCCAGATGACTCACGCGGAGCACGCATGCCGCAGCCGATCGCACGCGTAAACGACTTCGTCGTCAAGTTCGCCAACGTCAACGGCTCGGGCTCGGCCTCCGCCAACCAGCTGTTCGCGAAGTCGATCCTGCGCATGGGCGTGCCCTGCACGCCGCGCAACATCTTCCCCTCCAACATCCAGGGCCTGCCCACCTGGTACGAGGTGCGCATCTCGGAGGCGGGACACTTGGGGGCGCGCGGCGGCGTCGACCTGTTCGTCGCCATGAACCCGCAGACCTGGGACAAGGACGTCGCCGAGATCGAACCCGGCGGCTACCTGTTCTACGACTCGTCAAAGCCGATGCCGAAGTCGAAGTTCCGCGACGACGTGAACGTCGTCGGCGTGCCGCTGACCGAGATCTGCAACCAGACCTACAGCGACCCGCGCCAGCGCCAGCTGTTCAAGAACATCATGTACCTGGGCGCGCTCTCGGCCCTGCTCGACATGGATGTCGCCGCCATCGAGAAGCTGATCGGCGAGCAGTTCCAGGGCAAGGACAAGCTGATCGCGCCCAACGTCAAGGCGCTGCATCTCGGGCGCGACTGGGCGCTCACGAATCTGTCCTGCCCGCTGGGCGTCAGGCTGCAGCGCTCGGACAAGGTCGGCGACCGCATCTTCCTGGAGGGGAACAGCGCTGCGGCGCTGGGAGCCGTCTACGGCGGCGCCACGATGTGCGCCTGGTACCCGATCACGCCGTCCTCCTCGCTCGCCGAGGCCTTCTCCCGCCACTGCCGCAAGTTCCGCACCGCGCCTGATGGCAAGGCGCGCCACGCCATCATCCAGGCCGAGGACGAGCTCGCCTCGATCGGCATGGTCATCGGCGCCGCCTGGAACGGGGCGCGCTCCTTCACCGCGACCTCCGGCCCCGGCATCTCGCTGATGCAGGAATTCATCGGCCTCGCCTATTTCGCCGAGATCCCGGCGGTGATCTTCAACGTGCAGCGCGCCGGCCCCTCGACCGGCATGCCGACCCGCACCCAGCAATGCGACGTCATGTCCTGCGCCTACGCCTCGCACGGCGACACCAAGCACGTCCTCCTGTTCCCGGAAGACCCCAGAGAGTGCTTCGAGATGGGCGCGCTGTCCTTCGACCTGGCCGACCGGCTGCAGACCCCGATCTTCGTGCTGCTCGATCTCGATATCGGCATGAACGAGCGGCTCTGCGCGCCGCTGACGTGGGACAGCAACCGGCGCTTCGACCGCGGCAAGGTGATGACCCATGACGAGCTGGAGGCCGGCAAGGAGTTCGGCCGCTACCTCGACGTCGACGGCGACGGCATTCCCTACCGCACGCTGCCGGGCACGCACCCGACCCGAGGCTCCTTCTTCACCCGCGGCACCTCGCGCGACCGCTACGCGCGCTACACCGAGGAGGGCGGCGCCTATCAGGACAACATGCAGCGCCTGCTGAAGAAGTTCGAGACGGCGAAGAAACTGGTGCCGGCGCCGGTCAAGCGTGCCGCCAAGCAGGCGACGAAGTTCGGCGCCCTCTACTACGGCTCGACCGCCCCGGCGATGAACGAAGCCCTCGACCAGCTCGAGGCTGACGGACAGCATCTCGACGCCATGCGGGTGCGCGGCTTCCCCTTCTCCGACGAGGTCATCGACTTCATCAAGGCCCACGACCACGTCTTCGTGGTCGAGCAGAACCGCGACGGCCAGCTGCGCGCCCTGCTCACCGTCGAGGGCAATATCGATCCGGCCAAGCTGGTGCCGGTCCTGCATTACGACGGCTCGCCGATTACCGCCCGCTTCATCAAGGGCTCGATCGGCAAGCGTCTCGACGGCGCCAATGTGACGCCGCTGCGCAAGGTGGTGTCATGACCTATCTCGCCAAGCCCAAGCTTCGCCACCCCGAGCTGCCGGTCAACAAGCTCGGCTACACGCGGCGCGACTACGAAGGCTCCGTCTCGACGCTCTGCGCCGGCTGCGGCCACGACTCGATCAGCGCTGCCATCATCCAGGCCTGCTTCGAGCTCGACCTGCCGCCGCACCGCATCGCCAAGCTCTCGGGCATCGGCTGCTCGTCGAAGACGCCGACCTACTTCCTCGGTCACAGCCACGGCTTCAACTCGGTGCACGGACGCATGCCGTCGGTGCTGACCGGCGCCAACCTCGCCAACCGCGACCTGCTCTATCTCGGCGTTTCGGGCGACGGCGATTCGGCCTCGATCGGTCTCGGCCAGTTCGCGCATTGCATCCGCCGCGGCGTCAACATGGTCTATATCGTCGAGAACAACGGGGTATACGGCCTGACCAAGGGCCAGTTCTCAGCCACCGCCGACCGCGGCTCGAAGAGCAAGCGCGGCGCGGTCAATTCCGACTCCTCGATCGACCTGGTCAGCATGGCCCTGCAGCTCGGTGCCACCTTCGTCGGCCGCAGCTTCTCGGGCGACAAGACGCAGCTCGTCCCGCTGATCAAGGCGGCGATCCTGCACAAGGGAGCCGCCTTCCTCGACGTCATCAGCCCGTGCGTCGCCTTCAACAACCATCTCGGCTCGACGCGCAGCTTCGACTACGTGCGCGAGCACAACGCGGCGGTGAACCGGCTTGACGTCATGACGCCGCGCGCCGAAATCACCGCCGAATACGCGCCGGGCGCGCTCGAGACCGTCATCCAGCACGACGGCTCGGCCATCCGCCTGCGCAAGATCGCCGCCGATTACGACCCGCACAACCGGGCCGGCGCGATGGGCTACCTGCAGGAGCGTGCCGCGGCCGGCGAGGTGGTGACCGGGCTGCTCTATATGGATTCCGACCCCGGCGACCTGCACGACAGCCTGAACACCGTGACCGAGCCGCTCAACGTGCTGGGCGAGGCCGAGCTCTGCCCGGGACCGGCGGCCCTCGACAAGATCAACGCCAGCCTGCGTTAGCATGCGGCGGCGAGCGCTTCTTCTCGGTGCGCTCGCCATCCTTGCCACGCCGGCCCCGGCGCAGACGCTCGGGCCCGGCCCGGTTGCTACGGCGCTCGACCGCCAGCTGATCGCCGTCGCCTGGCGCAACGACGTCGCCGAAGCGCGGCGCCTGATCGCCACCGGCGCCGACGTCAACGGCCAGGACGAGACGCGCCAGAGCGCTTTCCTGATCGCAGCCTCCGAAGGCTTTCCCGAGCTGCTGCGCCTCACCCTGGCGCACGGCGCCAATGTGCATTTCACCGACAGCTACAACGGCACCGCCCTGATCCGCGCCGCCCATCACGGCCATGTCGAGGTGATCGCCGAGCTTCTCAAGACAGGGATCAAGGTCGATCACATCAATCGCCTCGGCTGGACGGCGGTGATCGAAGTCATCGTGCTGGGCGACGGGGGTGCCCGCCACACGGAGACGCTGCGCCTGCTGATCGAGGCCAAGGCCGATTTCAACATCGCCGACAGCCGGGGCGACACGCCGCTCGCCCTCGCCCGGCGGCGCGGCTTCAGCGCGATGGTGCGTTTGCTGGAGGCGGCCGGAGCGCGTGAATGAGGATCGCCGCGGTGGCGGCGACGTTGAGCGACTGCACCGCGCCCGAGCCCGGCAGGGTCAGCAGCGTGTCGCAGACGGCCAGCGTGGCCGCGTCGAGCCCTTTCTCCTCATTGCCCAGCACCAGGGCGATCGGCTTGTCGCGCGGCAGTGTCACCAGCGGGCTGCCCTTGCCCAGAGCCGTGCCAACCACCCGGTAACGCGGCCGCAGCCGCCGGAGTGCCGCCGGCAGATTGTTCGCGCGATAGACGTCAACGAACTCAAGACCGCCCTCGGCCACGCGATGCGCCGCGGCCGAGGGCCCCGCCTGCGCCTTGCTGCCGGAGATCACCACCCGGTCGAGGCCGAAGAAAGCGGCTGTGCGCACGATGGCGCCGAAATTATGCGGATTGCCCACCCCGTCGAGCACCAGAAGCAGCCGGGCGTTCTCGATGCCCGGATCGAACTCGAGCACCGGCTTGGGCCGGGCCAGCGCCACGATGCCGCCATGCAGCTGCGTGCCGGCAATCTTCGCCAGCTCCTCGACGCCGACTTCGCGATAGGGCTTGTGCATCCGGCTTAGCGTCGCGCAGAACGGCGTCGCGTCGCGCCGCCGCTCCGGCGTGAAGAACAGGCGCTCGACCCGCGCCGCTCCTCTCTCAAAAAGAGCCTGCACCGCCGGCAGGCCGCCGACGCGCAGCAGCTCCTCCTCGGGGCGCGCGGCCGGGTTCGGCCGGCGGGGAGGCCGCCGCTTGCTCAATCGAGCGCCGTGCTGATCAGGTAGGCGGCGATGTCCGGTACCTTGGGCTTCTTTTTGATCTTTTCTTCCTCGCCGGCCATCATCTGCTGCACCAGCAGGCGGGTCTGGACGTTCTTGATCTTGACCTTGAACAGACCCCTGGCGCCCTTGATGCGCGGGTAGAAAAGCGGATCGACCGCCGTCTCCTTGGTCGCGACCTTGGCCAGCGACGCGACCTCGTCGGCCTTCGCTTCCTGGCTCGTGACCAACGCCCAATCACTGACACCGGCAAAGCTCTCGCCATTGAGCGCCTCCACGGCGGCTTCGGCCGTGTCGGCGACACCGACCTTGTAGACATGCTCGGTGAGGCCGACATCGGCGGCCCATTCCTGCAGGCTGGGGCTGCGGGCGACGTAGACGACCGGCATTCTCACACTCCCTTGCGCATCCGCTCGCGGTGCAGCGCGTAGAGGCCGCTGGCCACGATCAGCCCCGAGCCCATGAACGTCCACATATCCGGGAGATGGTCGAAGATCAACCACCCGAGGATCACGGCAAAGACCAGCATCAGGTAGTTGAAGGGCTGCAGGATGGCCGCTGGCGCCAGTACGAAGGCCTTCGAGTACATCGTGTGGCCGAGGGCGCCGAGGATTGCGGCGGCGGCCAGCAGCCACCAACCCTCCACGGTGGGCCAGACCCAGTCGAATGGCGCGATGAAGCTGGTGGCCAGTGATCCCATCACCGCCGACCAGACGGCCGTAGTGCCGGCGGAATCCGTCCGGCCGACCAGCCGCAGCAGGATCTGGTAGAGCGCAAAGAGAGCGGCACCGCCCAGCGCCACCAGCGTCATCGTGCTGATCGTCTGAAAACCGGGCCGGACGATGAGCAGCACACCGAGGAACCCGACTCCCACCGCCGACCAGCGTCGCCAGCCCACGCTTTCACCGAGCATCGGCACGGACAAGGCGACGACGATCAGCGGCGTGGCGGCGGCAATGGCCTGGACGTCGGCCAGCGGCATGGTTTTGAAGGCCCAGACGAACATGCCCATCTCGCACACGAGAAGAAGCCCGCGGGCGGCCTGCAGGAACGGTTGGGGTGTGCGCCAGGCGACGCCCTGACCGGGTCTCCAGGCGAGCACACACGCGATCGGCACGAAGGCGAGGAAGCGCACCCAGAGGATCTGGCTCACCGGCATCAGCGGCCCGAGCAGCTTGCTCACCACATCGAGCCAGGCGAACAGGAATAGACCTATAACCATGACCGTGATGCCCTGGCCGGTCGTGGTGGCGGATGATGGAGAAGCAGACACTATGGCGCAGCATAGAGCCTCGACGACGACGCTCCAAGCCACGATCCCGATTTCACGCGCCGAGTTTTGCGTCTAAGGTAGGCCTCGCACACGCACACGAACGGAACGATCATGACGGCAAAGGCCGCCTACGGGGTTGCGGCGCTCAACCTCAACCTGACCCGGGATCTCTGCGCCTTCCTCAGCGGCTTCCGCTACGAGGACCTGCCGCCGGCGGCGGTGCACGAGGCCAAGCGCGGGCTCATCGACTGGATCGGATGCGCGCTGGCCGGCAGCCGCCACAAGACCATCGACATGCTGCTCGCCGTCCTGCGCGGCGTCGGCAGTCAGCCGCAAGCCACCGTGTTCGGCCGCGGCCTGAAGCTCGGACTGCTCGAGGCGCCTGTGGCCAACGGGCAGATGGGCCACCTGCTCGATTTCGACGACACGCATATGGGCGGCGTGGTGCTGCACGCGAGCTCGCCCATCCTCTCGGCCCTGTTCGCGCTCGGCGATCGCGGCGGCATCGACGGCAAGAAGCTGATTTGCGCTTATGTCGCTGGCTTCGAGGCTGGCGTGCGCACCGGCCAGGCCTCCCCCAAACACCACGATGGCGGCTGGCACCTCACGGGTACGCTCGGCGCGGTTGCCGCCGGTGCCGCCGCCGGTCGGCTGATCGGACTCGACGCGCAGAAACTCACCTACGCTCTGGGCATCGCCGCCACGCAGGCGGCGGGCATGCAGCAGAACCGGGGTACCAGCTGCAAATCGCTGCACGCCGGCAAGGCGGGCTCCAGCGGCGTGCTGGCGGCACTGCTGGCCAAGCAGGGCTTCAACAGCTCCGAAGAGATCGTCGAAGGCAAACGCGGCTTCGCCCGCATTTACAGCACCGAAGCCGCTCCCGAGGCGCTGACCGCCGAGCTCGGCAGCCGCTGGGAGATCACGCGCAACGGCTACAAACCCTATGCCTGCGGCGTGGTGCTGCATCCGCTGATCGACGCAGTGATCGCCGCGGCGAGGAAAGCCGGCACACCCGCCGACGCCGTACAGGCGATCGAGCTCAAGGTTCATCCGCACGCGGTGAAGATCACCGGGGTCGACAACCCGCAGAGCGGGCTGATGGCCAAGTTCTCGATCAACCATGCGGCCGCCGTCTCCTACATCGACGGTAATGCCGGCATCGCCCAGTTCTCCGATTCGCGGGCCTCCGATGCCGGCGTGCTCGCCCTGCGCCGCAAAGTGGCTGTCGACACGGTCGACAGCTTCGGCAAGGACGAGGCGGAGGCGACCATCGTCACGACGGCCGGTGTACGCCACGAGGCCCACATTCCCCACGCTTCGGGCACGGTCGCCAACCCGATGGCGGACGAAGCCCTGGTGACCAAGTTCATGGGCAACGCCGAGCCGGTGCTTGGCGCCGAGCGCGCCCGCAAGGTCGTCGATCTTGCCTGGCGTCTCGATACTCTCGCCGATATCCGCGACATCACCCAAGCCTGCGCCTGAGCATCTCCATGGCCAAATCCGGCTCCGCTGCCATCTCTCCCCTCACCTCGACGCTGGCGAATTACGTCGCCGGCGCCGCCGACCGCGTTCTGCCGCCGGCCGTAGTCGCCAAGACGAAACTGCATGTCCTGGACACGCTGGCTGCGATCCTGTCCGGCTCGCGTCTCAAGCCCGGCGAGATGGCTGCGCGCTATGTCGAGAAGCTCGGCGGCGTATCCGAGGCCACGGTGATCGGCACAAAACTCGTCACCGCGGCGGCCCATGCGGCGCTGGCCAACGGCATGATGGGCCACGCCGACGAGACCGACGATTCGCATCTCGGCGGGCGGTTCCATCCCGGCTGCGGCGTGCTGCCGGCGGCGCTGGCCATCGCCGAGCAGAACGATCGCAGCGGTGCCGACCTGATCCGCGCCGTGGCACTGGGTTACGACATCGGCGCGCGTATCTGCCCCGCGCTGGGGCTCGAGCGCGCCGACAAGGCACGTTACAGCACTCACAGCCTGGGTAATGCCTTCGGCGGTGCCGCGGCGGCGGCGGCGCTGCTGCGCTTCGGCGAGCGCCAGGTGCGTCACCTGCTCTCCTACACGGTGCAGCAGGCTTCCGGCGTGCCGTTCTGGAACCGCGATCCCGAGCATATCGAGAAGGCGTTCGATTTCGGCGGCATGGGAGCGCGCAACGCGGTCTACGGCGCCACCTTCGTCGCTTCCGGCTTTACCGCCACCGAAGACCCGCTGAGCGGCACGCATAACCTGTTCACCGCTTTCGGCGGGGAAGGCGACCCGGAGAAGCTGGTCGAGGGTTTGGGCGAGCGTTACGAGATCCTCAACGCCTCGATCAAGAAATGGACCGTGGGGATGCCGATCCAGGCGGCGCTCGACTCCCTGACCCACATGATTGGCGAGCACAAGCTGACCCGGGAGAACGTCCGGCGCATCGTGGCGCACATGCCCGACGACCGCATCCATATCGTCAGCAACGCCACAATGCCCGATGTCTGCCTGCAGCATCTGCTCGCCGTGACGCTGGCCGACGGCACCTGCACCTTCGCCAACTCGCACGATGAGCCGCGCATGGAGGCGCCCGACATTCAGGCCATCCGTCAGCGCATCGAAGCGGTCCCCAGCCGCGAGCTGACCGAGGCCGTGCCGGCCCGCCAGGCGATCATCGACGTCGAAACGACCGACGGACGGAAAGTGAGCCACCGCACCCGCGCCGTCCGCGGCACGCCGGCCAATCCCATGCCCCAGGACGAAGTCGAGGCCAAGGCGCTCGACCTCATTGCGCCGGTCATCGGGCCGCAGCGCGCCGCCGAACTCGTGGCGACCGTCGCCCGCCTCGAGACGCTGGCGTCCGTCCGCGCGCTACGTCCGCTGCTGCAGGCCCCCTAACTCCAAGAGCTAGGGCAGGTAGAGTCCGCCGCTGATGTGGATGGTCTGACCGGTGATGAACTTGCCGGTCGGGATGCAGAGGGTGCGGATCATCTGCGCCACTTCCTCGAACGTGCCCTCGCGCCCGACCAGCGGGTGACCGCCGCCGGGGATATTCCCGCCCTTGCCCGCGGTGGCCGAGCGCTTACCGCCGATCTTGCCGGGCGCCACGCAGTTGACCGTGATGCCCTTGTCGGCGAACTCGACGGCCAGCGCCTTGGTCAGGCCGACGAGCCCGGCCTTGGCCGTGCTGACATGGGCCCGGCCCGAGGCGCCGGTATGCGCCGTCATGCCGCCGATGTTGATGATCGTGCCGCCGCCGGCGTTGATCATGTGGGGGATGGCGGCGCGCGCGCAGAGGAACGCGCCGTCGAGTACCACCGCCATGACGGCGCGCCAGTCGGCAAGAGCCATCTCGGTGAGCTTGGCATCCTTCCGGATGCCGGCGTTGTTGATCAGGATGTCGAGACGGCCGAAATCCCTGACGATCTCGGCCGTCATCGCGTTGACCTGATTTTCGTCAGTCACGTCGGCGAGGATGGCCCTGCTCTTGACGCCGAGCTTTGCCACCTCCGCCGCCGCGTCCTTCGCCTCGTCGAGCGAGCTGCGCGCGTTGATCACCACCGACGCGCCCTCCGACGCGAGCGCGAGGGCGGTCGCCCGCCCGATCCGACGGACACCGCCCGTCACCAGGGCGACCTTGCCCGTCAATTCACCAGCCATGGACGTCTACTCTTCGTCTGTTGTTAACGGACCACCTTGATGCCGGCGCCGGTCAGGATGCCGCGCATGAGATCGGCGTACTGGTCGAAGAACTTGCCGGTCTCGTCGCTCTTCAGGAAGGCGTCCTCGAACTGGTTGTCGGTCAGGTATTTCTGCCAGGTCGGCGACTTCACCACCTTCTCGAACAGCTGCTCGTAGAAGGCGACAACCTCGCGCGGCGTGTCGGGCGGCGCCACGAAGCCGCGGGCCTGCGGCACGTTGGGCACGTTGAAGCCGGCTTCACGCAGGGTCGGCGTGTTGGGGAAGGTCGACAGGCGCTTGTCGGAGACCTGCGCCAGGGCGCGCATCTGGCCGCCGCGGATCAGCTCACCCGCCTCGCTCGGCTCGATGATCATCATGTCGACATGGCCACCGAGCAGCGCGGCGATGCGCTCCGACCCCGTCGGGAACGAGACGAAGGCCCAGCGGGCGCCGGTGTGCGACATCAGCACATGCCGCACGATGGCGTCGCGCGCCAGCGGCGAGCCGCCGGACTGCTTGATCTTCGCCGGGTCCTTCTTCGCCGCGTCGACAATCTCCTGCATCGACTTGTAGGGCGAGTCGGACTTGACCGCGAACACGGCGGGCTCGATCACCAGCCGCACGACCGGCGTCATCTCCTTGACCGTCGCCTTCATGTCCGCCTGGACCAGCGGGTTGGCCACCCAGGCGCTGGTGAACAGGCCGATGGTGTTGGGGTCGCCCTTCTTCTCGACGATGTACGAGGCAGCCGTCGCGCCGCCGCCGCCGATCTTGTGGTTGATCTGGATGCGCACCGGCGAGAGCTTCTCCGCCTCGACGGCGGCGATGAACGCCCGCCCGAAGGCGTCGGGGCCGGCCCCGGGCCCGGAATGCACGACCAGGTCGATGGGCCGCGTGGGCGTGTATTGCGCCTGGGCCGTATCCACGCCGCACAGAATAGTCAGTGCCGCGGCACCGACCAGAAAGCCTCGCCGTTTCATGGGTCCTCCTCCCGCAATCTTTGTAACCACGCGGAGACCTACCCGTTCTCCGCGATGCTGCGCAGCCGCCAGCGATTGAAGCGGCCGACCAGCGGCATCATCAGGACTAACACGGCGGCTACCAGCAGGCCAGCCGCGATGGGTCGCGACACCAGGATGCCGAGATCGCCGCCGGACATCTGCAGCGACTGGCGCAGCGCGCGCTCCATACCGTCACCCAACACGAAGCCGAGGATCAGCGGTGCGCCGGGGAAACCGAGCCGCGCCATGGCGTAGCCGAGCAGACCGAACCCGGCCAGAAGCCCGATGTGGAAGACGCTCTGCGCCACGCCGAAGACGCCGACGACGGAGATGCCGAGGATCATGGGGAAGAGGACGTAGGGCGGGATGCGCAGCGCCTGGGCGAAGAGCGGCACCAGCGGCAGGTTGAGCAGCAGCAGCATGAGGTTGCCGATATACATGCTGGCAACCAGTCCCCAGAACACGTTCGGCGAATCCTGCATCAGCAGCGGCCCGGGCTTGAGACCCCAGAGGACGAGGGCCGAGAGCAGGATTGCCGTCGTGCCGCCGCCGGGCAGGCCGAGCGTCAGCATGGGGACGAGAGCGCCGCTGGTGTCGGCGTTGTTCGCGGCTTCCGGCGCCGCCAGCCCTTCGGGAGCGCCCTGACCGAAACGCTCGGGATGCCTGGAGAAGAGCTTCTCGAAGGCGTAAGCGATGAACGAGGAGATCGACGAACCCGCGCCGGGCAGCACGCCGACCAGAAAGCCGGTGATCGAGCCGTTGACGAAGGCGAAGCGGCAGGCCTTGAGCTCCTCGAGATTGGGGAGGAGGTTTCGGATGCCGCGCGGCACCGCCAGCATCTGTGCGCCGGTATTCGACTGCAGGCTGCCCAGCACCTCAGCCACGGCAAAGACGCCGATGGCCACGATCATAAAGTCGATGCCGTTGAGCAGCGCCGTCTGGCCAAAGGTGAAACGCGCCTGGGCACTGAACAGGTCGATGCCGATCGAGGTGAACCACAGCCCGACCAGCATGGCCAGCGCCGCCTTGAGCGGCGATTCGCCAGCAAACAGCACGACCAGCGCCAGGCCAAGGCTGAGCAGCGCGAAATACTCGGGCGAGCTGAAGGAGAGCGCGAAACGCGCAATCGGCGGCGCCACCACGGTCAGCAGCACGACACCGAACGTGCCGGCGACGAAGGAGGCGATGGCGGCAATGCCCAGCGCCGCCCCGGCGCGCCCGTTCTTCGCCATCTGGTAGCCGTCGAGGCAACTCGCCACCGAGGAGGCCTCGCCGGGGATATTGAGCAGAATGGAGGTGGTCGAGCCGCCGTACTTGGCGCCGTAGTAGATGCCGGCCAGCATGATGATGCCGCCGGTCGGGTCCATGTTGAAGGTGATCGGCATCAGCATGGCGATGGCCGCCGCGGGCCCGAGGCCCGGCATGATGCCGACCAGCGTGCCCAGCACGCAGCCCAGGAAGCACCACAGCAGATTCATCGGCTGGAGCGCGATGCCGAACCCGTGGGCGAGGCCGGAGAGCACGTCCATGTCAGAAACCCAGCCTGCCGGCCGGCAACGGCACGTCGAGCAGCAAGGGGAACAGGACGTAGAAGCCGACGCTCAGCCCGACCGCCGTGAACAACGCCGTCCGCCAGCTTTGACGGAACTGGATACGGACCAGGAGCAGGGTCAGCAGGCCGAAGCTGACGGGAAAGCCGAGCCACGGCATGGCGGCAACCGAGATCGCGAACAGCGCCCAGGTTCCCAGCGCCCTGCCAGCACCCGACCAGTCGACGCCGCCCGTGCCCTCGCGACGCAGCCGGAGCACGCGGGCGAGCACCAGCCACAGCGACAGGATGGTGATCGCCATTCCGTACCAAAGCGGAAAGAAGCCCGGCCCCGGACCGTCGAAGCCGACATACTCCCAGCGATTGGCCTGGAGGATGATGTAGACGCCCAGCGCCGCCAGCACCCCGCCGGCGATAACGTCACTGTCGCGCATGGCGCGCTGGATCACGCTATTCCCCCCCGTGATGCCCGCATTGTCGTCGCTGGCAGCCGCGGCATCAAAGCAGGCCCGGACCGCAAAATCACGCGAGAAAACTTGGATTTTTTTGCTGCGCTGCAGGACGCAGATGTCCGGCCGAATCGTGATATGAAGCGGCAAGAGTCTTAATCAGCGTCTGCACCCCGACTCGGAGAACCAGCGCGTCATGGCCAGGAAAAAGGGTGTCGCTTTCGCACTCCAGCTTGGGCTCTCCCGTGCCCACGCCACGACCCTCGCCAAGCTCAAGACGCCGGAGAAGATCCAGGACTTCATCCTGACTCTGCCGACCAATTTCGAGCCCGAGGGCGACACCTGCTTCTCCGTCGCCACCACGTTGCACAAGCGCCGTGCCCATTGCATCGAGGCGGCGTTCATCGCCGCCTGCGCCCTTTGGATCCACGGCGAGAAACCGTTGCTGATGGATTTCCAGTCCGGCGGCGGTGACGACGATCATGTCGTGGCACTCTTCCGTCGCGGCCGGCACTGGGGCGCCATCTCCAAGAGCAACCATATCTGGCTGCGCTGGCGCGACCCGATCTATCGCTCGCCCCGTGAGCTGGCGATGTCCTATTTCCACGAATACGTGCTCGGCCCCAAGAAGACGCTGCGTACCTATTCGCGCCCTTTTGACCTCAGCCGCCTCGACCCGGCTTCGTGGGTCACGAATCCTGAGAACTGCTTCGACGTCGCCGGAGCGGTCGATCTGAGCCGGCACTTTCCGCTGATCACTGCGGCACAGGCCCGCCGCCTCAAGCCGCGCGACGCCATGGAAGTGCGCGCCGGCAAGCTGGTCGAGCACGCCGCTCCCAACGCCGCGATGGCCATGCGCTACTGACGCCGTGCGGGCGGTCGCCCCCGGCGCCGCTCTCTGCTATGAGTGCGGACCCGGCACAAGACCGGGGCGTGAGGGGTAACGCGTCGCCTATGACGATCTCGGCCGTCTCCATCGTGCCGTGCGAGCAGCCACTGGCCGATCCGACCTGGCGTTTCGTCAGCGGCCCGGTCAGCGCGGTGCCGGGCTTCGTACTCCACCTGACCAACGACCGCGGCATCACCGGCTACGGCTATGTCCGCGCCCTCGTCCCGCTCGACCGGCCGCCGGCGGAAGTCCGTGCGGTGCTGGAGGGCCTGATCGCCGGCCTGCGTGGCCGGGACGATGCCAACATCCATGCGATCATGGACGGGCTCGAGCGCGAGGTTGTGGGCTGGCCGCGAGTGAAAGCTGCGATCGAGTGCGCGCTGTTCGACCTGCGCGCCCGAACGCTCGGCATCGGCCTGTCGGACCTGCTGGGCGGGCGGCGCCATGAGGCGTCGCCGCAGCTCCGCATGATGGCCCTCAAGACGCCGGACGAGATGGCCAATGTCGCCGCGGGCCTCGCCCGGGAGGGCTATCGGTTCCTCAAGATCAAGGCGTCGGGCGAGCCCGAGCTGGATGTCGCGCGAGTGCGGGCCATCCGCGAGCGGGTCGGCCCCGGCGTCCGGCTAATGGTCGACGCCAACCAGACCTACAGCGCCGACGCGGCCATGGCGACCATCCCGCGCATGGCGGAGCACGGTGTCGAGCTCTTCGAGCAGCCGATCCGCGCCGAGGACCTGGCCGGGCTGGAACGGTTGAGCCGCGCCTTCCCCTCGCTGGTCATCGAGGCCGATGAGGCGGCGCAAACCCTGCCCGAGATCCTTCATCTCGCCGCCAACCGCATCGTCGGCTCGATCAACCTGCGCATCGCCAATCTCGGCGGTATCCGCAACGTGCTGGCGGCCGTTAGCATCTGCGAGGCGGCGGGGGTGCGCTACCGTTTCGGCGCCACCTTCGCGCCCCGCATCTACCAGGCCCAGGCGCTGAGCGTCGCCCTCACCCTGCCGCAGATGTACTTCGCCCACGAGCTGGCGGAGTTTCACCATCTGCAGAACGATCCCTTCACCGGGCTCGAGGTGCGCGACGGCATCCTCGCGGCGACACAGGGACCGGGCAGCGGCGTCACACTATCCAAGGAACACGCACGATGAAGATGACCGGCGGCCAGGCACTGGCGCAGCAGCTGGCGCGCGAAGGCGTCACCGATGTCTTCGGCGTTCCCGGGCTCCAGCTTGACTGGGCGCTCGACGGGCTGCGCCAAGTGCAGAACCGCATCCGCTTCATGGTGACCCGGCACGAGCAGGCCGCCTCCTACATGGCCGACGGTTACGCGCGCACCACCGACCGGCTCGGCGTCTGCATGGTCGTGCCGGGTCCCGGCCTGCTTAACGCCATGTCGGGCCTGGCCACGGCCTATGCCTGCAGTTCGCCCGTGCTCTGCGTCTCGGGCAACATCCACTCGGGCGGCCTCGGCAAGAATCGCGGCCTGCTGCACGAGATCAACAACCAGTCGGGCGTCCTGGCGTCGGTGACGAAATGGCAGGGCGCGGCGCACTCGGCGCGCGAGATCCCGGCCGTGGTGCGCGAGGCGGTGAAGCAGATGCGCAGCGGCCGGCCCCGGCCGGCCGGCATCGAGATCGCCCATGACGTGCTGAGCGCCAGCGACGACGTCGAGCTTATCGATCCACCGACTGACGAGGACGGAAGGCTGGCGCCGCAGCCGCGAGCGATCGACGAGGCTGTGGCCGCGCTTGCCGCAGCGCGGTTCCCGGTGATCTACGCCGGTGGCGGCATTATCGCCTCGCGCGCCTCGGAGGCTCTCGCGCGCCTTGCCGATACGCTGCAGGCTCCCGTGGTGATGAGCGACCACGGCCGCAGCGGCCTGCCGGACACGCATCCCCTGGCGCTCAACACGCTGGGCGGTCGCGCGGTGTTCCCCCATGCCGATGTCGTGCTGGTGGTCGGCACGCGCTTCGTCGACATCAACCAGGGCAATCCGGTGTGGTCGGGCGGCGGCAAGCGCTACATCTTTCTCAATGTCAGCGCGGAAGACTGGGCGCCGCCACGCGCTCCCGGGATCACCATCCACGCGGACGCCAGGCTGGGTCTCGAGGCCCTGGCCGATTCACTGCCCAGGCGCGCCGTCGCCTCGCGAGCCGGCGACGTGGCCCGCGTACGCGCCTGGGCCGAGCAGCAGGCCGCCGCCATGGAGCCGCTGCCCTCGTGGACGCGGGCTCTGCGTCGCGCCATTCCCGACGACGGCATCTTCGTCATGGACCTGACCATGGCAGGGTATTTCTCGCGCCTTATGTATCCGAACCACGCGCCCTACACCTTCGTGACGCCGGGCTATCAGGGAACGCTCGGCTTCAGCTACGGCGCGGCGCTGGGCGCCGCGGCCGGCAATCCCGGCAAGGCCGTAGCCTGTGTCAGCGGCGACGGCGGCTTCGGCTGGAACATGAGCGAGCTGTCGACGGCGCGCGCCTACAATCTCGGTGTCGTTGCGGTCGTGTTCAACGACCGCGGGTACGGCAACGTGCGGCTGACCATGAAGCAGCAATTCGGCGAATCCTACGGCGCCGAGCTGTTCAATCCGGATTACGGCAAGCTCGCCGGTGCCTTCGACATTCCTTTTGCCGGTGTCGAGACACCGGAAGCGCTCGAAGCCGCGTTACGCGGCGCCATCGCCAAAGGCGGGCCCGCCCTGATCGAAGTGCGGCTGAGCTCGCTGCCCAACGCCTGGAGCCTCTTCCGCCTGCAGCCCGCCCCGTTCAGCAAGGCCACGACCCCGCCGCCACCCAACCCGCTGGGCGAGCCGCCCGCCTCATGACGGAGGAGACCGAGACACCCGCCGGGGCCGGCTTCATCGACGTTGCCGCCGGTGTGCTGTTCCTGGCTCTCGGCGCGACCGCGCTGTGGATCGGCAGCGGCTACGAGACCGGCAACGCCACCGACATGGGCCCGGGATATTTCCCGCGACTGATCGGCTGGGCGCTGGTCGTCTTCGGCGCGATCGTCGGCGGGCGCGGCGCCATCGTCGGCGGCTGGGCCCAGCCCTATTGGGCGCTGCGACCGCTGATCGTGCTGAGCGCCGCCTTCATCGTCTTCGGCCTCAGCGTCGACCGTCTCGGCCTGTTCATCGCCGGCGCGCTCACCGTGGCCATCGCGGCCTTCGCTCAACCCGGCCAGCCCTGGGGGCGGCTCGCCGTCACCGCGCTGGGGCTGGGGGCCTTCTGTGCCGTGCTGTTCGGCTACGTGCTCAACCTCTCGCTGCCGGTGTGGCCGCGATGAACGAACTGTGGACCGCGCTATCGACAGGCCTTTCGGTCGCGGTGACTCTGCCCAATCTCGGCGCCTGCCTGCTGGGTGCGCTGATCGGCACCCTGATCGGCGTGCTGCCGGGGATCGGGCCCGTGGCGACCATGGCCATGCTGCTGCCGATCACCTTCTACCTGCCGCCGACCACCGCCCTCATCATGCTCGCCGGCATCTACTACGGCGCACAGTACGGCGGCTCGACCACAGCGATCCTCATGCGTCTACCAGGCGAATCATCGTCAGTGGTCACCTGTCTCGACGGCTACGCCATGGCCCGCCAGGGCCGCGCCGGCACGGCTCTGGCCACGGCGGCGCTCTCCTCCTTCTTCGCCGGCACGGTGGCGACGGTGCTGGTGGCGTTGTTCAGCCTGCCGCTCACCCTCATGGCGCAGAAATTCGGACCAGCCGAGTATTTCGCCCTGATGGTGCTCGGCCTGGTCGCGGCGGTGATCTTCGCCCACGGCTCACCGCTCAAATCGGTTGCCATGATCTTCGTCGGTCTCCTCTTCGGCCTGGTGGGTGCCGACGTCAACACGGGCACCGACCGCTACACCTTCGGCCTGCCGGAGCTGCGTGACGGCATCGGTTTCGTGGTCGTCTCGATGGGCGTCTTCGGCATCGCCGAGATCATCGCCAATCTCGAGCGGCCGGAGCGCCGCGGCGACGTGGCCGGGACGGTGTCGCGGCTCTGGCTCAGCCGCACCGAGTTCCGCGCCGCCTGGCCGGCCGCCCTGCGCGGCACGGCGCTCGGTTCGCTGCTCGGCGTGCTGCCGGGCGGCGGCGCCATGCTCGGCTCCTTCGCCTCCTACGCGGTCGAGAAGCGCCTGGCGCGCGAGCCGGCGCGCTTCGGCAACGGCGCCATCGAGGGCGTCGCCGGCCCCGAAGCGGCGAACAACGCCGGAGCGCAGAGCTCCTTCATCCCCATGCTGGCGCTGGGCATTCCGGGCAACGTGGTGATGGCCATGATGGCCGGCGCCATGCTGATCCACGGCATCGCACCCAGCCCCAACCTCGCCACCGCGCGGCCCGAGCTGTTCTGGGGCCTGATCGTCAGCATGTGGCTGGGCAACGCCATGCTGCTGGTCATCAACCTGCCGCTGATCGGGCTGTGGGTACGACTGCTGCACATCCCCTACGCCGTGCTCTTCCCCGCCATCCTGCTGTTCTGCGCCATCGGCATCTACAGCGTGAACATGAGCTTCATCGACCTGGTCATGGTCGCGGGTTTCGGCGCGCTGGGCTACGTTTTCCTCAAGCTCGACTGCCCGCTCGCCCCCATGGCGCTCGCTTTCGTCCTCGGGCCGATGATGGAGGAGAATCTGCGCCGCGCCATGCTGCTGGCCCGCGGCGACCCCATGGTCTTCTTGACAAAGCCCATCAGCCTTGCGTTGCTGCTGGCGGCGGCCGGGCTTTTCGTCCTGCTGCTGCTGCCGGCCTTCCGGCGGGCGCGCGAATCGACGGTGGCGGGTTGAGCGCTGCCGATAAAAGAACTTACCGGTTGGGGAGGAGCATCATGATGACCCGGAAGACGTTCACCCTGGCGTTGCTGGCCGGCGCGTTGGCCATGGCGCCATCGGCCCTGCCGTCCGGCGCCGCGCAGGCCCAGGCCTATCCGACCAAACCGGTTCGACTGGTCGTGCCCTTCGCCCCCGGCGGGCGCGTCGAAGGTATTGCCCGCCTCCTTGCCCAGAGCCTGCAGGAGCAGCTCGGCCAGCCCTTCGTGGTGGAGAGCCGCGCGGGTGCGGGTGGAAGCGTCGGCTCGGATTTCGTCGCCAAGGCTCCGGGCGATGGCTACACGCTGCTTCTTGCCTCGGCCGGGACGCACGCCATCCTGCCCAATGTCGACAAGAAGCTGCCCTACGATCCGGTGAAGAACTTCACCCCGATCGCCAATCTGGTCGAAGGCTTCACCTTCATCGGCGCGCATCCCTCGGTGGGCGCATCCACGATCCCCGAGCTGGTCAAGCTGGCCAAGGAAAAGCCAGGGACCATCAATTTCGCCACCTCCGGTGTGGGCACCTACGGCCATTTCGCCGGCGAGCTCCTGAAGATCGCCGCCGGGGCCGACCTGAAGCACGTGCCGTATCGCGGCAGCGGCCCGGCGATGAACGACCTCGCCGCCGGCCACGTGCAGCTGATGGTCGCCGGCGAGCTGGTCGAACTGGCCAAGGCCGGCAAGATCCGCGTACTGGCCACAACAAACGAGCGGCGCTGGCACGAGCTGCCGGACGTGCCCAGCCTCAAGGAGCTGGGCTTCCCGCAATTCACCGTGCATTCCTGGATCGCGCTGCTCGGCCCCGCCGGGATGCCGCCCGCGGTCACATCGCGCCTGAATGCTGCAGCCGGCAAGATGCTCGAGGACCCCAAGAACCTCGAACAGCTCAAGGTGCTCGGCGTGCTGCCGGTCTTCTCCACGCCGGAAGGGCTCGGCAAGCAGATCGCGGCCGACCGCGACGCCTACGCCAAGGTCGCGGCGACGGCCGGATTGAAGTTCGACTGACTACGCGCCGGGGCGTGGCCACGCGGGCTTAGGCCGCCCGCGTGCGCCCCGTTGGCTGGCGTTATCCGTTGGCCGCAAGGGCCATGGCGCGGCGCTTGACGCTCTCCATGCGCGACTGAATGAGAGCCCTGTCCAGCGGATCCGCCTGCCGCCCGATCCCGAGGACGCCGTCCAGCAGCCGCAGCTGCGCGAGGAGGATAGCCCGCTCGAGGTGGCGCCTGTCAGAAGCGGCTGTGTCGAGATCGAGTTCGAAAGCGAGCCGCAGGGCCCGGCTCAAGGCTGGTTCGAGGTCGACATCGACATCGAGATCGAAGGTGAAGGCGCTGGCGACCGGGCCGAGCGCACGGGCAAACGCGCGGACCTCGTCGATCGTCGTGACTGCTTGCGCCCTGGCCGCGAGATCGTCCTGCCAGCCGCGCAGGCTGAGCGAGACGCAATCGCGCACGATCCCGACGATCAGGAATTCGTAGCGCTGGCGCTCGACAAGCGGCGAATCGCTCGTACCTGCCAGCCGCACGACGAACGGCTTGAGCAGCGACTGCTTCTCGTCTTCATCGAACGCATCGCTGCCCAGCAGCAGATCGTTGACGGCAATGGCGAAGGACGCGATGGGCCGGGAGAAGCACGACGGGCAATCGCGGGGCGAGGCAATCTTCTGGTACTCGAGGCCCGCCGCAATGAGGGCCGCCTCGCTGATGCATGTCCCGCCGTCCGGACCGGGAAAGGCGTGAGAGCCGGCGAGCAGACGCCACTCGAAGATATGGTTGAAGGTCATGGCTCCCCTCCATGATGAGCGCCTGCGGGGTGAAGCTGCGCCGATCCGCGCGGCCTCGTCTCGGCAACGCTAAAGAAAGTGGGAGTGGAGCGGCAATTCGGGCCCAAGGGTTTCCCCCTAGTCGATTCCCCTGCTACCGGCGGCCCGCCAGTTCGGGCCCCAGCGCTTCAAGCAACGGTCTTAGCTTTTCTCCGTAGGCCTGCGAGCGTCCGATCGACGTCTTGTAGAGCGGCCGGCGCACCTGAGCCGCACTCGCCGTCCGCACCGGTCTCTGCGCGCGATGAAACTCGAGGCAGGATTCCTCCCATTGCAGCCGGCAATGGGCGACGATCCGCCGCGCCTGCCCTTCCACGTCGCCGACGATGTCCTCGTAGCTCACGTCGAGCAGGACATTCCCGGGCAGCACGGCGTGCCAGTGCCGCATGAGCTGGTCATAGGCACGGTAGTATCGACCCAGCTCCCCCAGGTCGTAGGAGAAACGCTGATCGTAGGTGAACAGCTTCGAGAAGCAGGAGAGGCAGGTGTCGACCGGATTGCGGCGGACGTGCACGATACGCGCACCCGGCAGCGCCAGGTGAATGAGGCCGAGAAAACGGAAATTCGCGGGCATCTTGTCGCTGACATGCCGGGCATCCGGCGCCAGCGCCGTGATCCTGTCGATGTAGCGGTCGCCCAGTTCGCGCAGCATCGCCCGGTCCATGTCGGGATCCAGACCGTCGAGCATGGCATCGAAGCCCTGAATTGCCTCCATGGACTCGGTCAGCGCGCGGAGCTCCCCCGCGGCAAAGACCTGCGAGTGACTGGCGAGGATCTGTTCGACAAGGGTCGTGCCCGAGCGGGGCATGCCCACGATGAAGATCGGGACCGCTGATGGATTCCCCAGGCCTTTCAAACCCTCGATGGCGCCGCGAGGGAACCTGGCTTTCAGATGGTCGAGAAATTCGAGCGTTGACGCCTCGTCATAAGTCAGGGTCGAACGCTTGAGGGCATTGCCTGCCACGAAATGATTGTGGGATTCATCGTACCGGCCGACATCCGCAAGCGCCTTGCCCAGGGCGAAATGCAGCTCGATCCGCTCGCTGGAACGGAGGCCGGGTAGGGTTTCCGCCAGTCTTTCCATGGCGGCAAGATGAGGGTCGCCCGAGGAAAAGCGCTTGGTCTCGGCCAGAGAATGGTAAGCCAGCGTATGGCCAGGCTCGAGCTCGATGGCGCGCTCGAAGGCCCTGCGCGCCTCGCCGATGCGGCCGAGCTCCAGCAGAAGCCCGCCCTTGCCGACATGAGCGGCAGCGGAGGCTGGACTTCGGCCCAGCGCGTGATCGTAGTGCCGTCGAGCCTCCTGGAGACGTCCGACGGCCTGCAACGCGGTCGCGAGGTTGCTGTGCGCCTGGGCACAACCTTCATCGAGCGCCAGCGCCCGCTCGAACCGGGCGATGGCCTCGTCGTAGCGCCGCAGTGCCAGCAGGGCCGTGCCGAGATTGTTGTGGGCTTCGGCAAGGCCTGGCGCGACGGCCAGCGTCTTCTCGTAGGCAGCCACGGCCTCGTCGATGCGCTCCAGGCGGTACAACGCGTCGGCGCGGCGGCACAGCGCCTCGGCGGAACGAGGCTCGAGTATGAGTGCCGTGTCGTAATGAGCGAGCGCCTCTTCGTCCCGGCGCAGCCCCGCGAGCGCCTTGGCAAGGTTGATATGCGCGACGGACAAGTCCCACCGCAGGCGGATGGCTGCCCTGAAATGGGAGATGGCGTCCGCCGAGCGGCCGAGAGCATGAAGCGCCGCGCCAAGATTGTTGTGGGCGGCCGCGTTGTCCGGGTTGGACTTGACCACCTTCTTGAACTCGCTGACCGCCTTGTCGTGGTAGCCCAGCGAATTGAGCAGCATGCCGAGGCTGAGGCGCGCGCTGGTGTGGTTCGGCTGCAGCGCGACAACCTTCTTGTAGTGCTTCACCGCCTCGACCGGGCGGTTCAGGGCGGTCAGGGATTTCGCGAGTCCGAAATGCGCGTTGACGAACGAGGGACGAGCGGCAAGCGCCTTCCGGAAATGGGCGCAGGCCTTTTCGTACTGCTCCTGCGTCGCGAAGACGACGCCCAGGTTGCTGTGAACTTCGGCCGCGCCGGGTCTGAGGGCGACGGCCTTCTCGTAGTAGGCGACCGCCTCGTCGTAGCGCTGCTGCCCGGCCAGCCGATTGCCAAGATCATAGTAGTCGGAGGCGAGGTCCGGCATCAGCGCGGGCAATCTGGATTCGAGCTACGCTTCATTCTCTGGCTACGCTAAGAATCTCGGAGTGTCGCCGCAATTCGGGACCGGCCCCTAGGGGTTTTCCCCTAGGTAGTCACCCCTCTCGGCATTCGATCAGGACCCTGCGGCGCAGCGGCAACAGAACGTGAGTCTTCTGCTGCGGAGGCGCGCGAAGCGCGCTAGGACATTCCTTTAGACAACGACATCAGGACATGGTGGCCACGGCGAGATCCATCCAGCGGCGCGACCTAGGGGGCATCACCATGCCCCCGCACAAGGTTGTCGCGCTCTCTCCCCTGATTGTCGGGCTCGCCTATCTGGCCGGTTACGTGCTGCTGGACTGGGCCAGCTTCATCGGGCCTCTCGCTCCCCTAGGCATCACGCCGTGGAATCCGTCGACGGGCCTGAGCTTCGTGCTCGTCCTGCTGTTCGGCCGGCGCTACATCCCGCTTCTCTTCCTCGCCCCGCTACTCGCCGATATCGTGGTGCGGCAGCCTCTTCTCTCATGGCCGCTTGAGCTGTCGACCGCGACGCTGATCGGCGGCAGCTACGCGACAGTTCTCGCCTTCCTCCTCAACTCCCGGCTGGGCTTCGATCCGGCTCTGGCCTCCCTGCGCGACCTGGTTCTTCTTCTGATTACGGCGACAGTCGGGGCCGCGCTCGTCGCCTGCGGCTTTGTCGGGATCATGATCGCCGCCGAACTCCTGCGCACGGCCGACTTCGTCGCCGCGGCGCTTCGATACTGGGTGGGAGACGTCATCGGGATAGCCGTGGTTGCGCCCTTTGCCTTGATCGTTCTGACGCGCGCGCGCGCGGTCGAACTGTCCCTCGAAGTCGCTCTTCAGGTGATCGTCATCATCGCCGCGCTGGTTCTGGTCTTCGAGCAGTCGATCCGCCAGCAATTCCAGCTCTTCTACATCCTCTTTCTGCCGATCGTATGGATTGCGGTGCGCAGCGGGCTGGAAGGCGTATGCATCGGCAACCTGGTCACCCAGCTCGGCCTGATCGTGGCGATTCAGCTGCTTCCCCGGCCAGCGGTTGACGTTACCGCTTTTCAGGGTCTGATGATCGTTCTGGCCATAACCGGGCTGGTCGCCGGTGCCCTTGTGACGGAACGGCAGCGGACCGAGGCGCAGCTCCGCCTGCACCGCGAGTCGCTGGCCCACCTTGCCCGGCTGGGCAGTATGGGCGAGTTCGCGGCCGCTCTCGCCCATGAGATCAATCAGCCTTTGATGGCGGCGGGAACCTACACGAGGCAGGTCAGCAACGCGCTGCGCTCCGGTGCCATGGATGTGGCGGCCGCTGCCGACCAGGCCGAGAAAGCCGCGTCCCAGGTCGAGCGCGCGGCAGAGGTCGTCCGGCGGCTGCGCGCGCTGGTCAGGCTCGATCGCAGTGGCCGGACGCCGTGCGACGTCGAAGACATCATCCGGCAGACCATCGAGCTGTGTCGGCCTGACCTGGATCGCGGCCGCGTGGCGGTTCGCCCTGTGCTGGTCGAGTCCCTGCCGCTGGCCATGGTCGACAGGCTGCAGATCGAGCAGGTTCTGCTGAATCTGATCCGCAACTCCATTGAGGCCATCGGCGAGTCGGGCCAGCCGCGCGGCACGATCGTGATCGAAGCCTCGCGGGCCGGCGCGGAGTTCATCGAGATCTGCGTGCGCGACACCGGCCCCGGGTTCCCGCCCGAGTTCTCCAAGAATCCGCTCCTGCCTTTCTCGTCCAGCAAGGCGGACGGCCTGGGTGTGGGGCTGTCGTTGTGCAAATCTATCGTCGAATCCCACGGCGGGCAGTTGTGGCTGAGCGGCAACTCCGGCGGGGCCGCCGTTCATTTCACGGTGCCGCTGGCCGAGACAGGGAAACGCGCGAATGGATGAACGGACCCACATCGCGCTTGTCGACGATGACGCAGCGGTGAGTGACGCCCTGCGGGTTTATCTTTCCCATCAGGGGCTCGGTGTCTCCTGTTTCGAAACCGCCGAAGCGTTTCTGGCCGCGCTGCCCCAGGAAAAATTCGAGTGCATCGTCTCCGACGTCCGCATGCCGGGCATGTCGGGTATCGACCTCGTGCGCCACCTCAAGACGCAAGGCTCCGACAGGCCGGTCATTCTCATCACCGGCCACGGCGACATCGACATGGCCGTATCGGCGATCAAGATCGGGGCATTCGATTTCATCGAGAAGCCCTTCGACGAAAAGCGGCTGCTGGCGGCCATCCAGGCCGCGGTCGACAAGGGCCGTCAACGCGATAGCGAGAACGAGGGCCTGGAGGCGCTGCGCGCCCGCTTCAGCTCCCTCTCCGCACGGCAGGGACAGGTCATGGAGCTGGCGGCTGCCGGTCTCTCCAACAAGGAGATCGCCGAGCGCCTGCAGATCAGCCCCAAGACCGTCGAGAACCACCGCGCCTGGCTGATGGAGCGTATGGGCGCCCGCAACCTGGCGGAGCTGGTGCGTATGGCGATGCGGCTGCGGGGATAAGGATTGCTGGCGGAGGGAGCCGCATCTCGGCAAAAACGCTCCCGCCGTGAAACCTAAAAAGAAGCCTCCCCTTCCGCCTTGACAATAGGTCGCCTCCAAACGACTTGGCGGGGAGGAATGTCAGTATGGGAATTGGGGGGTCCGTAAGACCGACTCGGGCTGTATGGCCCAAAAGCGCGCCACAAGAGCCTTCAGGAGCCAGGTGGGGTCGGTACCGTCCTATCGCCGCTCCCTAGGTTCTAGGCGGCCGTCTCCGGCCGATCGCAGCCGATCATCCGCTTGGTGAGGTTCTGGACGACTTCCGCGAAACCGGGTGTGCGAGGCAATTCTGCCACCAGCGCCGGCATCGGGTGTTTGCTCGTCGGCACGACAGGACCGGCGATTCCGGGCTCCTTAAACTCCAGGCGAGGACCCAGCGCTTCGACGCCATACCCGAGACGCGGCGGCAAATCTGGCAGCGCGCTGCGCGCACCCACCCCTCCGACCAGTGCCGCGGCAACGATCCACATTGCCGCTATCTCAGACGTATTCACGGGCTATACACCGTTCATCGGCTTGGCAGATGCGTCTTGCTCGCCCATCGAGGGAAACTCGTCGACGATCATGAGAAGCTCGCCGAGTGTTCGCGCGAGTTCGTCGGTGTTGATTGCTCGCGCTGCCAAGACATCCGAGGCGATCTCTGCTGCCGACACGGCAGTCGACCAGCCGGCATGGAATGCCACGCGAACGATGATCTCAGAAATTCCGCTGGTGCCGGCGCCGCCATCGAGCGTCCGGTTGAAATGGCACGCTATCTCTACCGGTCGGTCAGTCGCTACGAGCGCCGCTAGGCGCAGGGCCGTCGCCTGTGACGATCCCTCGATCGGCTCCGCCTGAGCCAGCGGCGTGGCCATCAGGGAAAGCGCCACTACCATCGAAGCCATCCGTTTCATTTTCTACACATCCTCTTGGAGTCCGGTTATTTGTCCGCTCGTTCACTTCCGATACTGCTCGTCGCTGACCTTCTCCAGCCAGTCGACGCTTTTGCCGCCGACGATGTTGGTGATGGCGATGTGGCTCATCCCGGTGGTCGCGCTGGCGCCGTGCCAGTGCTTCACCCCCGGCGGGCACCAGACGACATCGCCGGGCTTGATCTCATGCTTGCGGCCGCCTTCCTCCTGCGTCCAGCCCAGCCCGTGAGTGACGATCAGCGTCTGGCCGCCCGTATGCGTGTGCCAGGCCGAGCGGGCTCCGGGCTCGAAGGTCACCAGGCCCCCCGACGAATGGGTGTGCTCGTTGGCTGGGAAAAACGGGGTCACCACGACAGACCCGGTAAAGTTCTGCTCCGACCCTTTGACCGAGGGGCGCGAGCCGTTGGGCGTAATCTGCATCATCTCGGCGAAGGCCGGTGCCGCCGCCATGAGGGCGAGCGACACGGTGGCCGCTTTCAGCATGCTCATGTTTGTCTCCTGCGCTGGGTGAAGATTTGGAGCATCCCTACTCTTGCGATTAGCCGGTATAGTCCGCATGGACTTATCGGAAGGGCTCATGAATGCAGCGGGGTAACCTCAACGACCTGCAGGCTTTCCTGGCCGTGGCGCGTGAGCAGAGCTTCACCAAGGCTGCGGCCAAGCTGGGGGTGTCCCAGTCGGCGCTCAGTCATACGATGCGAGAGCTGGAAACCCGCCTGGGCGTGCGGCTATTGACCCGCACGACCCGCAGTGTCTCGCCGACGGAAGCCGGCGAGCGCCTTTTGCAGACCGTCGGCCCGCGGCTGGAGGAGATCGACGCCGAACTCGACGCCATCCGCGATCTGCGGGAGAAGCCCGCCGGCACGATCCGCATCACGGCCACTAATTTCGTCGCCGATGCGATCCTGCTGCCCAGGCTCTCCGGCCTGCTGCGCCGCTACCCCGATATCAAGATCGAGATCCACGCCGAATATGCCCTGACCGACATCGTGGCTCAGCGCTTCGACGCGGGCGTGCGCACAGGTCAGCAGGTCGCGAAGGATATGATCGCGGTGCGTATCGGCCCGGATATCCGCATGGCTGTCGTGGGGTCGCCCTCATATTTCAAGAACCGGCCGGAGCCCAAACGGCCGCAGGACCTCATCGGTCACAATTGCATCAACCTGCGCCTCTCCACCCGCGGCGGACTCTACGCCTGGGAATTCGAGAGGGGCGGCCAGGAGCTGAACGTGCGCGTCGAAGGTCAGCTCATCTTCAACGGCCCGAGCCAGATGCTCAACGCCGCTGTGGCCGGGCACGGTCTCGCCTATGTACTGGAAGACGCCGCCCGGCCGCATATCGACAAGGGTCGCCTCCGGCACGTGCTGCAGGAGTGGAGCCCGTCCTGGGCCGGCTATCACCTCTACTATCCCAGCCGACGGCAATCCTCGGCCGCCTTCAACCTGGTCGTTGAGGCCCTGCGCTACAGAAGTTAGGTGCTACCGGGCTAGATTCTGTACTCATAAAGGGGATTCCCTTTTGAGTTGGCTGGTGATTCACTTCCGTTGATCGGAGGTGAGCATGGCGCGGTTCGATCTAAGCGATATGGAATGGCGGCTGATCAAGCCG